>Ga0307380_10005334_pt1 | contig 17072 bp, 36 predicted proteins | sample UN3MG_FD_202239 | JGI IMG/M metagenome (GOLD analysis project Ga0307380, IMG submission 202239) | Soil microbial communities from Risofladan, Vaasa, Finland - UN-3 | ecosystem: Environmental > Terrestrial > Soil > Coastal area > Acid sulfate soil | place: Finland: Risofladan, Vaasa | collected...
TTTTATTATAAATTAACTGACTCCCAAGGGCAAACTCGGGGTAATACTCAGTGGGGAGAGAACATCACCCATCGTGCAAAGAGAGGCAAGATGGAGTTTTGCACAAATACTTGTATCCATTGCTATAGTGACCCCTTAATGGCGAGTTTCTTTAATACGATTCATGGGGATTTTAAAGAACCCCAGTGTTGGGAGGGCGAAGTAAAGGGGAAGACAATCAGTGATGGTTGCAAAATAGGCTGCAAAGAGTTTACCACTATCAGAGAAGTTCCTTTGCCAGAAATATCTACAGAACAGAGGATTGCCATAGCCATTAAGTGCGCTCTCCGTGTTTATGCAGAGCCAGAATTTGTTAAGTGGGCGGGGAATTGGCTCAATGGCACAGACCGTTCCTATGATGCTGCTGATGCTGCCTCTCGTGCTGCTGCTGATGCTGCAGATACCGCTTATGCTGCTTCTTATGCTGCTGATGCTGCTTCTCGTGATGCTGCTGATACTGCTTATACTGCTGCTTGTGCTGCTTCTTATGCTTCTTATGCTGCTGCTTATGCTGCTGATCCTGCTGCTTATGCTGCTGCTCATGCTGCTTCTTATGCTTCTTATGCTGCTTATACTGCTGATGCTGCTTATGCTGCTGATCCTGCTGCTTATACTGCTGCTTATGCTGCTTCTTATGCTTCTTATGCTGCTTATACTGCTTATGCTGCTGATCCTGCTTATACTGCTGCTTATGCTGCTTCTTATGCTTCTTATGCTGCAGATACCGCCATAGACATAATATTAGTAATTATAAAAGAGGTTCTAAGTTGAGCATTGAACTGGCAAAGTTAATTATCTTCCTGGTCTGCGTGTTAGGCGGAATAGGGGCAGGCTTTGGAATCTTACAATACCTGAGATAGGAGGTTACGAATAAATGACAAAAAGAATTGATGCTTTAGAGGGTACATTAATTACCTTGGAAAACATGGCAACAGGCTATAGAACACACAGGGATGACATTTTCCAGAATGAGATAGGGGATATTATAGTTGACAGCGTGAAGGCTACTGATACTGACCGATGGGAAACAGGAGTCTCCTCTGATAAAGGTAGGCATTGGGTAATAGTCCAGCAATATAGATTCCGCTTATTAGCAAAGCTTGGTCATATTATATGGGTTAAGCGGATGAAATCAAACCCGAACAGAAAGCTAAAAGATATTGATGTTTGGAATATAGGAATAGACCAGAATGAGAAACAGAGATAACAACCCAACTTGCAGGAATAGCACGCCTGCAAGTCTAATCTCCTTTCTAGGCGAGGGGAATATCGACCTTCCTCTCGCCACAAGGCATCAATCAGTTTCCAGGGAACCCCGGGGACTGTTTCGATTGCGCCAGGCGGAGTCGAGCCTGGTATTTCAGAATAATAATCAGGAGGTACAACTAGAGAGAACAGGTGACACGAAAAGGGGGAGAGGCAGGTTGACCTCTCCCCAGACAAGTAACCTAAATATACCATAACAAAGGGAGAATGTAAAACATGAATGAAGACGAATTGGAAGATAAAGACTTTAGGAAGATGTGGGAGAGGCTAGAAGAGGAAGTTAGTGGCTTGAAACGCCGTGATGTCCTAACAGTGAATACTAATATTCTTGGGGATTATATGTTCTATATCAGGCGGGTTGCTGAACACGAAAGGACGATAGAACTTCTGGAGGCAAAATTAAAGATAGCGGGGGTTAGTTAAATGGAATGGATGAAAGCTTCAGACGATTCAATGCATGCGGATATGACATGGCATGAAACAGGCATAGGGGGGATAGAGATTAGGACTATGGCATATCATAGTGGGCTTGTGCCTGATGAGGGGGATAGAGTGTTTACTAGGGAAAGGGATAGGGTTATGTTTTCCAGGGAAATTGTAGTGCGTGACTGGATGAATCATCCTCAAGCCACAGGCTATGGCGAGATTATCTTTGAAGGTACACTTGAGGAATTGATTGGAAAATTAAAGGGGGTTGGTTAAATGTCAACCGTAGAGAAAGCAACTACGAGAACTAAAGCTCATATCAGATATAAGCTGAAGGATGGGACAGGTGTCCCTGGGGTCACAACTGTTCTGGGCGTACTCAACAAGCCAGCTCTAGTGAAATGGGCAAACAATCTGGGCTTGCAGGGCATTGACTCTTCTAAATATGTGGACGACAAAGCTGCTATCGGTACTCTCGCACATCTGATGGTTGCTGATTATCTCAGAGGGCAGGAGACCGACACTTCGGAATATAGCAAGGCACAAATAGACCAGGCGGAGAACTCAGTTCTATCGTTTTTTGTATGGGAAGAGCAACATGCCATTGAAGCCATATTAATCGAAGAGCCAATGGTAAGTGAGCATTTCAGGTTTGGGGGAACGATTGACTGCCTGGCAAAACTGGATGGCAAATTAGTCCTGATAGACCTGAAAACGAGCAAGGGTATATACCCAGAAATGCTCCTCCAACTAGCGGCATATAACCAATTGCTCAGTGAGCATGGTCATGTAATTGACAATGCCAGGATACTGAGGATCGGCAGGGATGAGGATGAGGGCTTTGAGGAGAGGCAAGTAAACAACATGGCGAAGCGATGGGAGGTATTCAGCCATTGCTTGGCAATTTACAACCTAAACAGGGAGTTAAAGGGAGGCAATTAAATGCCAACACTGGAATATGACAGGATAGAAGAGGGGGAATGGCTAACAGGGGGGAGGAGGGAATATGAGGATGAGGAGTGTCCTTATGTCACACATCATCTTTCTGGCTATAAGGTCTGGGATACCTGCGAGATAGCGGGGGATAGGTGTATGTTAGAGACTCAGGGGCGTTGCCTTTACTGGGATGAAATTAAAAGGAGGAATTATGAGAGAAATTAAATTTCGCCAACCATTATTAAACCCAGATAAAACTTTTAACCATTTCCACTACTGGGGGATAATAGAGGGTACGTTTATTGGGCGTGACCAAAGTGGCAATCTTAAAGGTGATGATGAGCAATACATAGGGCAACACGATAGAAATGGCACGGAGATTTATGAAGGGGATAAGATTAAATGGTGTGGCAGTGATGGAGAAATAAGGTTTGATGTAGTTTGTTATAGCTTCGCTAAATTCTATCTATGTAATTCACAATATTCTGTTTATGAGTATCTTGCCTGCGAATTAGTAGTCACCGGCAATATCTGGGAGAACCCTGAGTTGTTAAAGGGAGAATAAATAAATGGATAAAAGCGATTCGATTAAAGAATTAGCCACTGCCCTTAACAAAGTCCAAGCTAATTTACAAGCAGCGAAAAAGGGGAATGAAAACCCCTACTTCCATTCAAAGTATGCTGACCTGCTATCTATCTGGGAAGCATGTCGGGAAGTGCTGACTACAAACGGGCTGTCTGTTGTCCAGGTCGGCGCCTTGGATGAACAGGGAAACGCATATTTAGAGACCATGCTCCTTCACTCTAGCGGGGAATGGATAATGGGCAAGTTGCCGTTACGAACCACTAAGGCGGACCCACAATCTCAGGGTTCTGCTATCACCTATGCGAGGCGATATTCCTTATCGTCAATAATCGGGCTATGTACAGAAGAAGATGATGATGCAGAAGCCGCAATGGAGCGAAAGAAACCAGCACCGAAGGCGCAGACAAAACCCCAACCAAACCCTCAGCAGGGGGAAAGAGAATCTATAACTGAACCCCAGGCTAAGGCAATCAACACCTTGTTGTCAAAAGCAGGTGTTGTTGGAGATTTTGAAAGGCACAAAAAGGTTGCAGAAATACTTAACCTTGAGACGATTCCTAGTTCTATTGGCAATCTAAATAAGAGCCAAGCAAGTACGGTAATTGAGGCTTTAAATATGTTTAGAACTGCGGCAGGTGGGACATAACTCCCCTCTCCCTTATTGGAGGATGAAATGACAATAGAAAAAAAAGACCCTGAACGAATACCGACTAGGCAGGAGACTGTAGATAAGTGCTTTGCTGCGTTTGATGAGCTGACTGATTTGGTAGGTAAAGCAAGAGAAGCCTTTTGTTGTGGGCTTAACGACTCGGCAAAGTCTTACCTACAGGACGCTGAAAAGACAATAGACGCAATAAGAATGTTTATTGGAGGATGCAAATGAATAAAACACGCATTGAATGGGTACAGAATCCAGACGGTGGCCAGGGATATACTTGGAATCCCATAACAGGTTGCTTAAATCATATAAACGGGATGTGTAAGGGTGGTGGCTTTCCTTGTTATGCCTACAAGTTAGCGTATGGGCGGCTAAAACAAAGGTATCTGGCTAATCATTTCACAGCATTAGAATCATTTAAAATCGGGGATGGTGATTATGGAAATTCACTGGCAGACCCCTTCTACCCTCGCTTTTGGCCTGATAGGTTAATAGACAAAGATTTAGGGAATCCATTTGACTCATCGTATGCACGAATGAAGCCCAAAGGTATATTCGTCTGTGATATGGGTGAATTGTTTGGGGATTGGGTACCCGAACAATGGCAAGCAGAAATCTTTTCTACCATAGCATCTCACCCTTATGACCGCTTCTATCTCCTGACTAAACAACCCCAGAATCTAATCAAGTTCTCACCCTTCCCTGATAACTGCTGGGTGGGCGTGACGGTTACTGGCAATGACGCTTATTATCCCTTGATGTTTCATGACCCATTAAACCTCAGGCATATTATAGCTAAAGTCAAATATATCTCGTTTGAACCGTTGTTGGAGAAGTTATTACCTCAAGTTAAAGCGCTGGCTAGTGATTTTGAAATGGCTGGCATCAAGCGGGTCATAATCGGAGCATGTACAGGAACACTCAATGACTTAAAGCCCACAGCACTAAAATATCCAAAATTGAATCTAATGCCTTATGGCAAGAAATGGACACTTCAGCCACAAATTGAATGGGTACAGGAGATTGTTGAAGCTGCTGATAAAGCGGGGATCCCAGTGTTCTTGAAGGATAATTTGAAACCGATATTGATAGAAGATGCAGAACACAACTTATACAGCTATCCTGAATGGGCAGGGAAACAAATCGCTGTGACCTCAGACCACAAAACCCCTATGCGCTTATTAAGGCAGGAGATGCCTGAATGAAAATATACATAGCTTCAAGTTGGAAGAATCAAGAACGTGTTTTATGGCTAGCTGAGCGGTTAGAACAAGAGGGCTTTGAGGTTGATGCGTTTTGCCGAGCTACAGACAAGAGATACTCATTCCATTGGTCTGAGTTTGTTGACGATGAGGCTGAGCTCCTAAAGTATGATGCTATCAGCTTTATCCAAGACTATCGGGTGGTTAGGGCTTTTAACGAAGATAAATCATGGCTTGACTGGGCTGACACGGTAATAATGCTTATGCCTTGTGGTAGAAGTTCACATTTAGAAGCTGGCTACGCTGTGGGGAAGGGCAAGGGATTGTATATCTACGGAGATTTCCCAAAGGGTGAATTCGATGTCATGTATGGCTTCGCCAATGGTTTATTCAGAAATGAGGAATTGACCTTGATGATTCAAGAATTAGGACAGGAGATGCCGAAATGACCCATGTACACCACGAGATAATCAAATGGAAGAAGGGCAAACTGATTGGAACTTGCGATTGCGGCCAGGTTAGAAAATATGACCCTGAAGGGCATGATAAGCCAGTGATATTACAGAAGGGAAATGCGGATATGAACAAAGGGGAGTTACACAGATATTTCAATACAAACAAGGAACAGATACTCGCCGATGCCAGAGCATTAGGGCAAATCGCCTCTCGCAAAAAGTGGGGGATTAAATCCTCAACATGGGTTGGGCTGATGAAAAGATGGGTGCCAGACCATGCCCCTTATACTGATGTTTTAATGAGTAAGGTATACAGTCCCCATACTATGTTAGAAGCCTTAAGAAAAAAGGCGCTTGTAATTGTTCGGACTCCAGGCAATAAAGATGATGTTATTAGTTTGACTGTCCCCAAATCATTTACTGATTGTATTGTGAAAGGGGTATTAGTATTTATACCAGATGAAGAGGCAGGAGAATAATGAATTTAACTATTGTAATAGTGAAGGAATAGCATGAGAATCGTTTGTAGCCGATGCGGTAAGGAGATAAAGGATATAGCGCCTCAACTTCCTGGCGAGGAGTGGATTCGCTTCTACAATAGGGTTATGAATAGTGCTACCCACGGTTTATGCCCTGAATGTTATGAGAAAGAAACAGGGAAGAAATTGAAGGAGAATAATGGCAAGGCCACAAAAGCAAACGGTTGATTACTTCCCCCATCGGTGTAAGCCTGGGCCGACAATGTTTATTCTCGAAACCAGGTACGGCGATAAGGGATATGCGTTCTGGTACAAGTTACTAGAACTACTTGGCTCCACAGATGGCCATGCTTATTATTTCAATAAAGAAGCTAACTGCGAATACCTACAGGCTTACACTAACACTGATAAAACACAGGCAATAGAAATCCTTGATTTACTGTCCAGCGTAGATGCCATTGATAAAGACCTCTGGGCTGATAAGCATATCATTTGGTCTGATAATTTCATTGAAGGAATAAAAGACGCCTACCGCAATCGAGTGATAGATATACCTAACAAGCCCTTTTCTGAGGTAAGAAACGAATCACCTGCGAGGGTGTCTGAGGTAAGAAAACCTCGTATTGATAAAACGAAAGAAATAGACCCCAGTATATATACCAGGGGTAAGTTCGGGCACATGGTTCAAAGTTGAGAGGCAAATGAAACAGTATAAAAAAATGGATAGAATTGCCAGGATAATAAGGTTCTGTTTACTTACCAGGCTAGAGTTAAGGCTGGGCACGATAGAGCTACGGGATTACTGGTGCTTCCCACTAGAGCCGCTAGGGAATTTAATGTTGAGGTTAAGGAGGTGAAATGAAAGCCGAATTACAAGAAGCTATCAACACGCTACCTGTTATACAGAAGGCACACATCTACGAACCCAACCTAGAGGATGTGGCTGAGGTAACTTACCTGATAGGGTTATGGAAAGTAATAAATTGGATAAACAGTCATAAGTTTGGGTATATAGATTCAGAGGGTAAGAGCCGTATTAGCTACGCTTTTACTGATTCTATGTGGCAAGCCCAGCTCCAGAAATGGGCAAGGGAGGTGAAATGAGCGAGATTAAAAAGATTAACTTCTATTGTGAACGTTGTGATGCAAGGATAACCGTAGAAGAAGAGGGCGCACTACAGGATTTAGAGGTGTTAGGTTGGGAGGTTGGAGAGCATATCCTTTGCCCTCATTGCGTTGATGTAATGAGACATGTAAATGTAACTGTGGGAGAGTCAATAGCAGAGGAAATGTTCCATGAGTTTGTATCAGCCTCGCAAGCTTTTGGTTCTTTTAATAATGCCCATGAGGGATTGGCTGTATTATGGGAAGAGTTTGAGGAATTAAAAGCCGAAGTATTTAAGAAGCAAGACCAATATGATTTGGAAAATATGAGAAAAGAGGCGATACAAGTCGGGGCTATGGCTCTAAGATTTGTTTATGATGTTTGCATATATCCGAAACAGGAGGTGAAATGAAACAGACACCGCTAGAGGCTTATCACGAAGAATTGAGGGAGGCTGCGGCTTTTAGGGATAAAGAGATAGCGGAAGCAAAGAGAGCCTATGCTACAGCAGCGCTTAAAGCCTGGAATAAATATGACACAGCAGGGGGGAAATGAAAGGCGTCAAGATAACACCCGAGGACAGGATATTTAGCGAGTTCATCCGGAAGCGTGCCATGCGTTTAGCCGGTGGCTGTGAACGTTGCCTTGCCCAGAAGTATGACATCGTGAAGGATAATGGCAGCATCTTCCCTGCCTGGAAGCAGTTGCAATGCTCTCACTACTGGACAAGGGGTTCACTATCAGTCAGATACGATGAAGACAATGCTTGTGGTTTATGTGGTGGTTGCCATATATTTTTCAGTTCGCACCATGACCAGCATGAGTTATTCTTCAGGGCAAGGCTTGGAGAGGAACGTTATGAGCGGTTGAATATGCGTTACTTGGGCGGGCATGGCGTTGATATGAAGGTAGTCAGGATATACGTTAAGCAGTTATTGGATGAGGAGGATTTACATGGAAAATGAAGAGATAAATCAAAGACTAGCAGAGTGGGCAGGTTTTTATCTTGGTGATATTAAGATTACCTATAGATATTGGCATGATAAAAGAGAACCTTGCTTATTGTGTCCCGATGGTAGCGTTTCTTATGGTATGTTTGGTAGAGGTACTGTGCCAGACTTCACCGAATCCTTAGATGTTTGCTTTAAGTGGCTTGTACCAAAATTGGTATCAGTTGATATTTTATATGGCAAGATTGATGCTGCAACTGTTGCCTTAGCTCTTAAACATGGTCAGTTCTTTTCCGCAACAGCAGAGACTGTAGCACTAGCATTTTGTAGGTCTATAGAAAAACTAATTGACGAAGGGGGATAATGGCTGAACCCTATATCTTAGTTAAGCTAACGGAGCGGGAGAAGCACTTGATAGAGGAGTTGCGTAAGCTCTGCTTTTTTATTGGAGATGATTTGAAATGACAACATTTTGGGAACACCTAGAAGATAAAGACAAGGAAAAGCTAAAGGCTCGTATGCCAAAGAGGTGGAAGCCGCCTGTTAAGAAACAGCTAAACGTCAAGATTGAGGGAAAACCCATCGGCCTCAAGGACATTGACAAGGATATGAGGAAAGTTCCGAGGGATACCAGGAGGGCTAAGTGAAGAAATACCAGATTATATATGCTGACCCACCTTACATGGGACAAGCTAGGAAGCACTATAAAGGTGAAGAGGTAGACCACAGGGAGTTAGTGGCTCAGCTGGAAAATTACGATGGGTGGGCTTTGAGTTGTAGTTCGCCAAGTCTACAAAAAATATTATCTTATTGCCCCGATGATGTGCGTGTTGGGGCATGGGTAAAGCCATTCTGCTCTTTTAAGCCTAATGTAAATCCTGCTTATGCTTGGGAGCCAGTTATATTTAAGCCTGCTCGAGCTCGAGGTAGAGATAAACTTACAATAAGAGATTGGGTATCTGCAAATATAACTTTAAAGAAGGGTTTATCGGGGGTAAAGCCAGATGCCTTCTCATTTTGGTTATTTGAGATATTGGGGGCAGAGCCAACCGATGAGTTTATTGATATGTTCCCTGGGACTCGAGCTGTATCAATGGCTTGGGATAAGTGGGCTGCTGGGGTAACGAAGTAGAGAGTGATATAGAGCTAATGGAGTTTAATAGTGATTAACGAAAGCGCAGGCTGGTGGAGTCCAGGCGAGTTTTGCTTTCACCCTGCTCAAACGGTGTGGTACTTTGAATGTTACGAAGTCATGGCCAGAGGGGATTGGCCGCTAGACCCATTTAGAGTAAGAAGCGAGACCTTATCGCCTCATGCTTATTTCGAGACTCCAATTGCGGTATGGATTGAATTCCAACCTCGCTTTAATTCTACTGGGATAGATGGGGAAATGGCGATATTAAAATATGCCTACCAAATGGATTATAGCAGGATAGCTCTATTATGTGGGTGTGATTATAGCGAGGTAGATGACAAGATTGAAAGGGCAATAAAGTATATTTCTACCAAGAGACGAAGGAAGGTAAGTTACTGGCGATACTGCAATCATGCCCGTGAAAAGAATGCTGTAATTGAAGCTAATTCAGCGTTTTTAAAAAAAGGGAAAAAGAAAATTTAGGAGGTGAATAGAATGGCGCAATGGTTATTGACAGATGAGGAGATAGATGAAACTTACGTTAGCGAATGGGATAAGAGAAATACCGCCGTAGAATCACCAAGTGTGGTGGAGAAGGAGATTGAAGTTTTACAGGAACTAGCCAAAGCTCAAGCCAAGAAGATAGTAGAGCGGTTGGGAGAAAGAGTAGCAATCACACCAGAGGGGGAAGAATACATTGAAAAATCTCCAACTGGCAAAGATTATATTTCTATTTTTGTATTGTTAGAAGATTGGCAAGCCTTATGCAAGGCAGTAGGAATAAGAAATAGGAGGTGAATAGAATGGGAAGCCCTGACGAGCTTCTTACGAAGAACAGGGGAGCTAGGAGCCTGTGAAACAAACGAACCTGCAAAGTAAATTAGGAGGTTAAAGAATGAAAATTAAAGTCGGGGATAAAGTAAGGGTAGTTGATGGGATTCACCGTATTACCCCATTTGTGGGGAATACAGGCGAGGTAAAGTTTATATCTCATGGCGCAAAGCACCCATACTGTGTGCAATTTCTAGATGAAGTTGGCCATAGTTATAGTGCATGGGAATTAGAGAAAGTGGAGGAATAAATATGCCTTGCACGTGTAGTAAATGTGGTAAGCCCACAGCTTGTGGAGAGGAATATTGCGAGCAATGCTTAATAGATTATTACCTCAACTATAGGGAAATAGAGAAGGAATGTGAGAGGTTTAAAGAGGCGGAGATTAGAGCGAATGAGACTGTTTACGAGAGGGAATTAAGATATGGCAAGCGTTCTTGATAAGTGGCCCATAATACAGCGCACCAAAGACCTTGAGTATTTTCATATCAACCAGGACTGCTATGAATGGGTTAATGGTGCCCCTGTTGAGATAACCGATAAGCAGTTCAGGGAACTAACCAAGGGAAAGGAATTTGAGACTCTCGATTTTGGATTTAGGGATAAAACAGGAGGGTTAGGATGAATAACAGGGTAGCAAAGAAGATACGCAAATATAGCCAGCGGCATTTTATGGAGTATATGATAGCAGTGCAGCAATGGCCCCTGAAAGCACGTTTGAATTTTGCTTGGCGTATCTTATTTCGGAAATTTTAATAACACAGGAGGCTTAGCATGACTAAACAGGAAGAGCTTAGGGAAGGGATAGCTAAAATACTATGGGATATTGACCGCCCAAGTAATGTGCCTAATTGGGATGAGTTAAAGAAAAGCACACACGAACAATGCGTAATGGAAACAAAGAACACCCTAATTGATGCTACGCACATTCTAGCCTATCTCCACTCTCAAGGGGTGGTGATAAAGGTGGAGAAGGACATTGAACTTGTAATTAAAGAGACTGAGTTTTTAGGGTCTACAATCACAGTAATTATGCCAAAGAGTTTTTCAGCAGTAGCACCACTAATAGAGGAGAAGAATGAGCATAGCAACTACAGTCAAGGAATTAGTCCGCCCGGATAGAGTAAAGCACACAATCGAAGAGAATAAGAAAATCCAGGCCAAATACAAGCCTAAGCCAGTGCCGTATGAACACAAATACATGGGCAGCGCGGTCAAGGCTGGAGACTGGAAATTTGACAAATAATGATTGGTTGTTTTACAATATTTCTGCGGGTGTTTTACACCCTTTTTTAGTTCGAGCTCCTCAATTGGAGCTTTTTTTGTGTCATCTTTTTCTCTCTAACTGCAGCCTCAAGGGTTATGATTGTACCCTTTTTGGGTACGATGATACCCAAAGGAGGTATATATCGAAGTAATAACCAAGGTTATTGAGTATGGGCGTGCTGATACCTTTAGGATTTATCCGATAGGCGATAGCCACTTAGGGGTCTTGCAAGCTGATGAGAATGAGTTAATCAAACAAAGAGACAAAGTAAAAAGAGACCCCAACGCTTATGTTATCGGCATGGGGGATTATACTGATTGCATTACCCAGACTGATAAAAGATGGGACCCGTCAATCATATCGTCCTGGGTTGAAAAGGATAACATAGCGGAGAGCCAGCGCAAGCGAATCGTAAAAATACTAAAACCTATTAGGCATAAAATTATTGCCCTACTAGCTGGCAACCATGAGCTTGCTATCAGGCGGTATCTCCAGGTTAATATCATGAAGAATATAATTGACGACCTAGAAGTACCTTATGGCGGCTATCAATGCTTTATTATTCTTATATTCAGGCGCAAAGGGAGTAGCGAGAGCCACCAATACACAATACATGCTTGGCATGGTGCTGGGGCTGCCCAGAGCGAAGGTGCCAGGTTGATGAGGTTAAAACGGCTGGTAAAAGAGTTTGAAGCTGATATTTATTTAATGGGGCATTTACATGGTATTACTCACGATATAACGGATAGGCTTACTGTTAGAAATGGCAGGGTAAAGAATATCCCGCAGATAGCAACGATTACTGGTAGTTTCTTGCAGACTTATATGCAGGGCGTGTCCCCGGGATATGGTGAGATAATGGGATATAAGCCTTCTCATTTGGGTTGCCCGTGTATAATTTTTAAGCCAAATACGGGGGAAATGATATATCAAAGCTAATGAAAATTGTTGAAGTAACCTGGGTTGACGCTGTAATAGAGAATGAACACCTGGAGATGGAAGCTCTATCTTTGCTTGCGCCTTTAGTGCGACATAACGTAGGTTATTTATTTTGGCAGGATGAGGAGAAGGTAGTTCTGACATTCGGCACTATAAATAATCTATTTAAGGGCGTTACAGGTTATGACCAAGCTTCGGCGATCCCGATGTGTATGGTGAAGGATATTAAGGTTTTAGGGGAAATAAATGAATGACAGAGACGTAGTAAGAATCTTTGACAGGGAAATCGCAAACTATTTTCAGAACAAACTTTGCCCTAAGTGTGGGATGTACTCCAATATGGTTAAATTGAATGCATGGAAAGATGAAGAGAGTTTCGATGGCTTCAAGTGTCTTTACTGTGGTGCCTTGTTGATTGAGAAGCTAGAGGAGGTGGATAGCACACCTAACGTAACTGTGCTGGTTGGGGCTAACCTAGGGGCTAACCCGAGTCAAAGCATTTGAGTTAAATAAGACTTGCTTGTGGCTGGAATATGCTTTGTGTTTGGTGAGGTTGTAACGTGCAACCGCTGAAACTGAATGTGAAGTAAAGACGCAGGATTACACGGCTGTTGACTGAAAGTAGACAGGAAGGGGTTTGGCAGAAACCCCCAGCGTCCTGGCATAAGATGGTTATGCTTCCTGGCCGAAACTGCCCAAGATGGTCGTCTCAGAAGGGGAACATAGGTTTTCCTTTAGGTGTAAGTCCCTGAGCAAGCAAGAAAGGTTCCCCCTCAATTAATGTACTCACGGGGTACTGCCGAAAAGACCTTGAAAGAAAGGCCGAGGCTAGTTGAGGGGGTCAATTTAAATAACAATTTAGGACCTGGCTAGAAGTAATATTTTGAAATAGAGCCAGAAGGGAATGGGGTGGGCAAAAAGAACAAACACATCACGCCTCTTTTATTTTGCAAACAAGGGCCCGTAGCTCAGTGGTAGAGCAGCTGGCTCATAACCAGTTGGCCGCAGGTCCAAACCCTGCCGAGCCCACTACTTCAAGGGTTAATGTGATGAATCATACACGCTAACTATTTAAGTGCCTATTTTTTGGATATTTCAAGGTTAAAAAAAGGAAAGGCGGGCAATAAGCCCGCCCTGGTTGTGTGGTGTCTTGTGTTTACTCTATTTAAGTCTGATGTTCTCCACACTTCGGACAATACCATCTGTGTGTTGTCCCAACATATCTGACTTCTGGTTTGCCTTTAAACCCACATTTCGGACATTTAATTTTTAATATGGTGCGATGTTTCATTATTCTCCTCCTTTAACCTCTTTATCTCCTCATCCGGGATGAAAAAGCAACCTCTTTGTTTTATGGCGTTTAACTTTCTGTGCCATATTCGGTAGTTTATCATTTGGGTTGTAGTTCCTAATTGTTCTGCAGCCTCTGCTACGGTTAATGTTCCTTTAGGCTTCTTTATTAAGGCTGTTTGCCCCATGATGTGTATATTTTGGTGGCATTTTCGGCAAACGGATAGTAGATTTTCTAAATTATTATTAGTGTCATCGCCATCTATATGATGGATTATTACCCTGTTTTGCGATTGGCATATTTGGCATGTATTATTGTCTCGTTGGAGTGCTAAAGAATGTGCCTTATTGATTGAGTTACGTTTGTGCAAGCTATTATTAACCTCACCATAGCCACTAATTAGTTGATGAGCATATTGTCTGGAGACTCCAAATAGTGAACCGATTTGCTCATATGAAAGTCCTTTCTTTCTTAACCTAGCCATCCGTTCCTTTCTTAATTCCCTACTCTCTTTATCCATAATGATAGTATACTATATTACTGACAGGCTGTCAAGTAATTAACACCTTTGGAGTACATTTTCTCTTATGTAAAGCAATAATACTTTTATGCCAGGAGATTCTAAACAAGAGACTGGCAAGACCCCACCCTTCCCTTCCCCTTAAATAAAAGAAGATAATACTATACTAAACTAAACTATATTATCTTTGCGGATTTCTGACCTCAGAAACCCAGTATATTACGTAAGAAACTAATATCTGACGTAAGAAACCCCTATATTATGTCAAGAAATGTGCTATTTTGGCTAAAATAAGCCTGTTTTTCTCCTTATTATCCTCAGTTACGAGTGCTTATTTGACATAATAAAATCAACTTTAAACGTAAATGAATACGATGCATATTTTAGCAAGTTTACGAGTGGGCGTGCTAAAAACTGATATTATTATGCTCAGTCAGCTGATTCTATTATACTCAGTCGGTTAACAAAGTAAACTGATGTGTATTAAAGTGCATTAAAGTATAAGTATCTTACGTAAGATATTCCCATACAATGGAGTTTATGACGTAAGATACTCCTAAAATATGCATGAGGGTATTGAAACACACGGTTAAGCCTTGATAGCTTCAGGGGATATTATTTATATCATTTTCTTACCTTGAAATGGAGGTTAACAATGTCAGGTGTAGCAGGCAGGAGTGGGCGTAGGCACACGCTCCAATCAATAGCTCGTGATGCACAGATGCAATTAGAGGCTAAACATGAAGAGATTATCGCTACCTATATACGGAAAGGTATTGAGGGTGATAGCGCTATACTTCAGGATTTAATGAACAGGATCGCCGGTAAGGTGAAGTCGACCACAGAGCTAGAGTTCACCGGGCTTTCGTTTAATCCTTCGGAGCTTTACATCGCATATCGAAAGGCAAGGCAAATAGTCCAGGACGGCCCAAAGCTGCTTGAGGAGGGCGCCACTAGCCCTGAGAGCCAAAATAACGGCACTGGAACGGATGATGTGATAGAACAGTATCAAGAGGAGAGATAATGATAAGGCATGACATCAGTGGGGACATAGTCGTGTAGCTCAGTGGCTAGAGTGCTGCGTTGTCACCGCAGAGGGCACGGGTTCAATCCCCGTCACGACTGCCATGTCTCTACCCCCAAAGCTAAGTGCGTATATTAATAGTTATACTCAGTTAGATACAAAATGACCTATTATTACCCTATCCCGTAGGGCATGAGCTAGTTGGACCGCACCAGGGGGCAGGGATAAGCCGCACCAGGCGAGTCCATCGTTCAGAACCAATTCATCTTCGGCTGTTTTTATTGAATGACCCCTCAGAAAATGCGCAATATAAAAATAGGAATTGAATACAAAAGTCCCTCTTAACATTAAAACATTATGATAACTTTAAAAGAAGCTAAGCAGTTTTTTATAGACATTACCTGGGACCCAGAGAAGTTCCTTGATTATGTTTGGATAAGCGACCCACAAAAAGGGGCTATTAAGCTAGAGAGGTGGCCGCATCTGCTTGAAATACTCCAAGAGTTACGGCAGCACCGGTTGGTTGCTATTGTTAAGTCCAGGCAGATTGGGGTTAGTTACATAATGGCTACCTACGCTTTGTGGACTATTCTGACTCGGCCGTCTGCTAAGATTCTAATTATTAGCCAGGGCGAGAGGGAAGCTAAGGAACTGCTGGAGAAGTGTAGATTTATTTATCAAAATCTCCCTGACTGGGTAAAGATGGCAGCACAATTAAGCTTTGACAGCGCTACGATGCTGGGCATTCAGGAGATGAAATCAAAGATAGTGGCTTTGCCCTCTACTGAAGGTGCGGGTAGAGGGGAAGCTGGAACACTTGTTATCGCTGATGAGTGGGATTACCATGAATTTGCTGAGTCTAATTACGGGGCCATGAAGCCTACGATTGACGCCGGCGGCCAGTTTGTTGCTGTAACTACTATTAACAAAGAAGAACCTGATAACTTTACCAAGCGAATGATAATGTCTGCCCAGGATGGGAAGAATAACTTTAAGCTATTATTTTATGATTGGCGGGCAAGACCTGGCAGGGATGATGCCTGGTATGAGCAGATTTGCAGGGAATTCGAAATTAGCGAGTGGCAGAGGGAACAGGAATATCCGAACAGTTTAGAAGAGGCGATGTCCCCCTTATCCGCTAAGAGCGTATTCGATAAGGTTGTCCTGACAAGGTTATTCAATGAAGCCGTACAGCCTGTGGAAGTGAGGGCTGATTGCGTTTATATCCTTCATAAGCCAATGGTGGGAGTACATTATGTAGCTGCTGGGGATGTTGGAGAGGGCGTTGGGTTGGATTATAGTGTATTAACTATTTTAGGGAGGAGGGGGATGAGCTCGGAGGTATGTGCCGTAATCCACAGCAATACCATTAAAACGGATATGTTCGCATATCAGAGTGATAAGCTATGTCGGGAATATTTTACCCCGATGCTTGCGGTAGAGAATAACTCAATTGGGGTGGCGGTTATTAATAAACTGGTAGATTTGCGTTATCCCAGGCTGTACGGTGAGAAGAAAGATAAATTGGGCTGGCACACTGGGGGAAATCGCACTACTGTTTTAGATGAATTGTCGGTGGCACTCTCCGATGGAAGCGTTATAACCAGATACAAGCCGCAGGTGATGGAGATGATGCGGATGCAGTGGAAGGATGGAAGACCTGATGCTCCCAAGGGGCAGCATGACGATTTAATATTTAGCCTGGCGATAGCGAACCAGATGCTAAGGGTATCCCCTGTAAGGGGTAGGATAAAGCCGATCAGATTAGCGGGTGAACAGATTGCGGAGACGAGGTGAACATGAAAGCAAGTGAAATATCAGATATGTTAAAGGGGCGAGAGGAGTATTATTCCCAACTGCATGAAAACCAGAAAGAGGAAGTAAAATACTATGAGCTTACCTATAAGGCTGGGATCCCTGAAGCATTAGGCTATCCCCAGAGAACCGCTTCTACAGCAAGGGA
>Ga0307380_10005335_pt1 | contig 17068 bp, 15 predicted proteins | sample UN3MG_FD_202239 | JGI IMG/M metagenome (GOLD analysis project Ga0307380, IMG submission 202239) | Soil microbial communities from Risofladan, Vaasa, Finland - UN-3 | ecosystem: Environmental > Terrestrial > Soil > Coastal area > Acid sulfate soil | place: Finland: Risofladan, Vaasa | collected...
ATCTGCCTGGAGCGTGCGGAATTGTCAGTCGACGGCTGCACGCAGGTACCGGGCGACCTCGCTACGGAGCGTACGGCTGGGTTCACACGAGGGTTGCCCCTGGCCTCGTTCCACGGATCGTGCGGGTCGTCGCCACGGGTGGTGGTGGGCTCGAGGTCGGGGGTGGTGGGCGCGTCGCGTGTCGGAGCGACAACGGGTCGAGAGTCGATGAGGGCGAGGGCGCGACGAACCATCTCCTTGTCGTCGGGGTCGCCCGTCGTGCGGCCGCATTGCTGCATGCGGGCTCGGACGGCGCGGAGGCGATTGCGCATCCGGTACCTGGCTGATCGGCTGAGCCGGCCGAGGGCGTAGCAGCCGCGTTCGAGGCGGCGGAGGTGGCCCTTGCGGACCTCCCAGCGCAAGGCATCGCTGATGGTCTTGCTGGCCCGACCGGCATGGCCATACGACGACACGTCGATGCCGTCGACCAGTTCGGCAACGGTGACGGCCCGGCCCGAGTCGGCGATCGTGAGCACGAGCCAGGCCCGCAGGTTGATGCCGCGAAGCTCGCCAGCGGGATCCCACCAACGCGACGCATCGCGAGGTCGCACCTCATCGAGTCCCGTCCCACCTTTCGCAACACCCATCGCCGGAACCTCTCTCCGCCAACGTCAATTCCCCACCATTGTCGCAGCGGGGTGAGACAGTTCTGGGCGGCGATGCCGTGTTGGCGGACATCCCCGATCGAGCCTCGGTGGGCACCTGGCGACTGAGTGCGGCCAACCGCGTCATCGGGTGAACGTGAGGTGGGTGACGCCGCTGGGCGTCGAGACGACCTCCACGTCGTACTGCTGCTCCAACGCCTCCAGGCCGTCCCACAGCCGAACACCGCGACCGAGCACGATCGGAACCAGCACGATGTGCAGGTGGTCGACGAGACCAGCGGCGAGGAACGCTCGCACCACGGTCGGACCCCCGCCGATGCGGACGTCCCGACCTGCGGCTGCGTCCCGCGCCACCTCGAGTACGTCGGCCGGCGCCGCGTCGAGGAAGTGGAACGTCGTCCCACCCTCCATCTCCAACGACGGCCGCGGACGATGGGTCAGGACGAACGTCGGCGTGTGGAACGGAGGGGTGTCGCCCCACCACCCCCGCCACTCCTGGTCGTCCTTCCAGCCGGGCGGGCCGAACTTGCCCGCGCCCATGATCTCCGCACCGATCCCCGGTCCGTGCCGGTCGGCCATTGCGTGATCGACGCCCTCGCTGCCGCCTGCCTCGCCGAGGACTTCGCGGTGGCCGAACCGGGTGGCGAACATCCACTCGTGGAGCCGATGCCCGGCGTGACCGAACGGCGTGTCGAGCGCCTGACCCTCGCCGGTGGCGAACCCGTCGAGCGAGATCGAGAAGTTGTGGATGCGAACACGCGACATGGCGGCTCCTTCGAGGCGACCCCGAGACGGGGTGCGAGCGACTGCATCGTCTCAGACCGAGTTCGACCGTGCGCCCGGAAGGCTCGGCCCATGCGGCGATCGCACACCATGCGGTCCCGCACGAACCGAGTCTCGGCCACCGCTGACACGTGGCGGACCTCCGATAGCTGTCACACCCCACTGAGACAATGGGGTGGTTCGTTCTCGTCGAGGAGGTCTGCTCATGCCTGTTTGGTCGCCGTCGGAGGCACGGCCCGGCGTGGTCGAGCCCGAGCCGGGTCAGTTGTCCGATGCGATCGGCTCCGAACTCGCGGTCGACGACGCCGAGCTCTCGGCGGCCCAGCTCGGTGCTCGCAGCCTGCGGCTCCGATGTCAGGTCGACGGGCTGCTCGTCGCCATCGCCCGGACCGACGCCGAGTTCGAGAAGCGGCGAGCGTTCCGCGACCTCGACCCCACATGCACCAAGGCGTCGCAGTGGCTCGCGAAGCAGACCCGGGTTCCGGTCGACCAGGCCCGGGCGGCCTACCGGCGGGCACGTCGCCTGGCGCTGCTCCCCGCGCTGCAGGCTGCCGTGATCGGGGGCCTGATCTCGTTCTGGCACGCGACGGCGATGACCAAGGTCGCCTCGTCGCCCGCCCGGATCCGCCGACTGAGGGCCGATGTCGACGTGCTGGTGGTTGCCGCCCGGGAGTTGTCGGCCGACCGGTTCGACACCCGCCTGCGGATGTGGATCGAAGAGCACTTCGCGGCCGAAGCCGAGTCCGAGGCCCAGGCGGCCGAGGACTCCCGAGCCGCGTCCGTGGGCCGCAACGCATCGTCGCAACCCACCCTGTCGGCACGGCTGCATCCCGTCGACGGCACGGCGGTGCTGACCCAGCTGAGCCGCATCGAGCACGAGCTGTTCGAGGCCGAGTGGACGGTGGCCAAGGCGGTCCACGGCGACCAGACCAGATTCGAGCACCTCCCCCGCACCGCCGAGCAGCGACGGGCCGATGCCCTCGTCGAGATGGCCAGGCGGGCCGACGCAGCGACGCCGGGCGCGCCGACGAGACGACCGCTGGTGACGCTGCTCGTGGGCTTCGACGCCGTCCGCTCACGCGTCGCCGAGATCGAAGACGGCACCCACCTGACCACCAACCAGGCGCTGCGGGCGATGACCGTCTCCGATCTCGAACGCGCCGCGCTCGGTCAGGACGACCGGATCGCGGTCAGCCACAAGGCCCGGTTGTTCCGCGGAGCGGAGCGACGGGCGGTGGAGATCCGCGATCAGACCTGCACCGAGGATGGCTGCGACGCCCGACCCGATGAGTGCGACGTCGACCACGTCGTCCGCTACGAGGACGACGGGCCGACCGAGCAGGGCAACGGCCGGCTGAGGTGCTGCGAACATCACGAGGGCCGACGGCGCGCACCGGAGATCCGCCCGCTGCCGTGGGACCACGTCGAGGACGACTGGGACACGCTCGAGTCCGAGCGTGCGGCCGTCGACGAGACCTGGCGGCGATCGGCATGACGCCGACGCGCCCAGCCGGGTCGCGCTGGTGGGATCCGCCGGGCCTGCTCGTCGGCATCAACCTCCGCAGCTGGGCCGTCCTGCAACTCGCCGACGATGGTGGCGTCCTCGACATGGCCGAACTGGTCGAACGAGTCGAACGTGCGGGATTCACCGTCGAGGGCCGTCCGAGCAAGACGATCAGCGACGCGTTGCGCTGGGAGGTCGCCCGGGGGCGGGTGCTCCGGCTCGCCCGGGGCCGCTACGCCTGCGGGCGCCTGGCCAAGGTGACCAAGCACCGGATGCAGCGGCGACTCGAAGCCGTCCTCTCACGAGCGGGCGTCGGCCGTCATGCGGAAGGTCGGCGTCACCTCGCGGAGCCCAAGGAGGCGGTGCGGGTGGCCGAGGAGTCCTTCGCTTCGGTGCACGTTGTCGCTCTGATGCGGAACCAGACCACTCCTCCGCCCTTCCTGGCCGCAGCTCGGCCGTCCTTCGCGCCGCCGTGAGCCCTGGCGCCGTGACGGAGATCGCCGTCTCTCCCGATCCCGAGCGCAGGGTCGCCACGAAGCGTGATCGACGCGGGCCAACGAGGCCACGCTGTGGAGAACCGGCCCAGACTCGCAAACACGGTGACGGCGACCCCACGCAGCGCGGAACCGGCCCAGGTTCGACACCTTGGTGACGACGACCGCACGCAGCGTGGAACCCGCCCAGATTCGACACCTTGGTGACGGCCACCGCACGCTCGGTAGCGAGGCGGCGCTGCTCGGTCAGGCGATGACGAGCTCGTGGGCCGCGCGCGACGCGGCGAGGTAGATCTCCTCGGGCGACATCTCCGCCGTCTCGACCACCACCCCGTCGTACTCGACGCCCTTGTGATCCCAGACCTCGCCGGGTCCGATGGCGATCACGTTCGGCCAGCGCTCCCCCAGCTCGTCGAGGGCTGTTCGGGCGTCGGCGACCCGGCGCACTGGCACGCCGGTCGGGCGGATGCCGTCGAGGTGCACCGCCGGGATGTCGTTCGCCTCGGCGTGAGCATTCAACCAGTCGGCGATCTCGGCCGACATCCGGTAGGCGGTGTCCATCACGGCCATCTCGGCGCCGGCGAGCCGGGCCGCCCGTTCGAGCCCGATGCCGTGCTCGGCCGAGCGCTGCGCATCGTCGCCGACCATGGTCACGCCATCGGCCCGACGAAGCACCGAGCGCAGTGCGAGCAGCGAAAGGTCCTGTGCCTCGTCGACGATCACGTGCGAGTACTTGGCGGGCACCCCCTCGAACCGGGCCCGGATCTCGTCGTGCAGCGCACCCGCCGGCTCGGGTTCCTCGGCGAGCCACCGATCGACGAGATCAGGCGGTGCGCCGAGGTCGTCGAGCACCGATCGGCGCCGCAACCGTTGCCACACCTGGCGCACGGTCGCTGCCGGGAAGACCTTGCTGGTCGCCTTCGACGCCTCGGCCCGACTGACCTCGCAGCGCCGAGCGACCGCGCCGACGAACAGGTTCCGGCGATCCCGCCATGGAAGCGGTGACGTCGCGAAACGCTCCACCAGGTCGCTCACCTCGTCGACCTTCAGCCTCGTCAGCCCGACCTGGATCGGCGCGGGTTCGGGGAGCGACGACTCGAGCCGATCGAGCACGTCGACCCACCGCTCGTCGTGACCCGCCGGCGTCGTCTCGCCCATCAGCCGATCGAACGTGACCTGGAGGATGCGCGTCTCGCCCAGTGTCGGCAGCACCGTCGCCACGAACCGTAGGAACCGGTCGCTCGGTCCGAGCACGAGGATGCGCTCGGCCGTGACGCGGGTGTCGTGATAGACGAGCCAGGCCGCCCGGTGCAGTCCGACGACCGTCTTGCCGGTGCCCGGTCCACCCCGCACCACCAGACGATCGCGGGGCGGGAGGCGGACGAGCCGGTCCTGTTCGGACTGGAGGGTGGCGACCGCCGCCTTCATCGTCTCGCCACGGCTACGCGACAACTCGGCCATGAGCGGCGACGAGCCCGACACCTCTCCACTCGCGAAGTCCTCGACCATCAGGTCGTCGATGCAGCCCACGTAGCTCACGCGGCGCTGGAGTCCGTGCGGATCGTCGAAGTTCGCTTGATAGAAGGCCGCGGCGAACGGGGTGCGCCAGTCGACGACGAGTTGATCACCGGCGCCGTCGTCGATGCCGTACAGCCCGATCCGCCAAGCGTGGTCGTCGTCGATGCGTCCGAAGGTCACCAGTTCCTGGCGCATCTTCTCGATCGCGCCCCGCACGACGGCGTCGATGTACTCGTCGGCGACGGCGTCGGCTCCGCCGAGTTCGGGAAGCGCGGCGATCCCCGAGAGCTTGTCGATCTTCGCCCGGACGGCCTCGCGGGCATGCAGGAGCGAAGCCCGCTCACCCTCGAGGCTCAGCCCGGACACGTCGTGCGCGCCGGCCATAGGGCGCACGACCCTAGGCCAGCCGAAACCCAACGCGCTTGCCCGACGACAGGATCGACCGATAGGCAAGCCATCGCATGCAGGCGGACATCGAACTCATCGTGACCGACCTCGACGGCACGCTGTGGGAGCTGCCGGCATCGACACCCGAGGTCACGAGAACAGCGCTCGCCACGGTGCTTGCAGGCGAGGTCCCCCTCCTCGTGGCCACCGGACGCCGCGTCGCCTCGACCCGCGCTCCGCTCGCCGATCTCGGGGTGGCGCCGCCCGCCATCTGCCTGAACGGCGCCCTCGGCCTCGACCTGACGACCGACGATCGCTTCCATGTCGGCGGCTTCAGCGCGGCCGACGCGGCAACCGTCCTGTCGGTGTTCTCGAACCACGGCGTCGACCCCTGTGTGTACGTGAACCGCGACGGCCCGTCGGTGTTCGTGAGTGCGACCCCGTCGACCCACCCCGATCACCTCCGCGGCTTCGGAACCGACGTCGGGGTGGCTGCCCTCGACGACGTGATCGGAACCGACACCGTCCTCGGCTTCTCCGTCCTCGGGGTCGACCAAGCGGTGGCCGAAGCGCTCGGCCTCGACCTGGCGGGTCTGGCCTCACCCCACACCGATGTCGATCGTCAGTACGGCGGCTTCTCGTTCACCGTGGCTCCGCCGACTGGATCGAAGTGGGACGGCATCGCGGCCTTCTGCGCTCGCGAGGGCCTCGACGCCTCGTCGGTGCTCGTGATGGGAGACGGACCCAACGACCTCGAGATGCTGGGGGCCGCAGCCGTGGCCGTCGTCCCCGAGGACGCTCACGTCGACGCGCTCGCCCTCGCTGACCACGTCATCGGCCGCGCATCGCTCGGCGGCTGGGCCGAGATCCTCGATCTGCTCGACCGGGTGTAGACACACGGCGTGCACCCCACCGCCGCCGACCTCGTCGACCGACTCCACCTCGAACCTCACCCCGAGGGTGGTTGGTACGTCGAGACATGGCGCGATGCGCCGGCCGACGGCTCGCGTGGCGCCGGCACCGCCATCCACTTCCTTCTCAATGCCGGCGAGGTGTCGCACTGGCACCGGGTCGACGCGGCCGAACTGTGGCACTTCCACCTCGGGGCGCCACTCATGCTGTCGATCGCCGAGTCGGATGGTTCTCGGCCCGTCGAGCACCGGCTGGGCCTGGACCTCCGCGCCGGCGAGCGCCCCACGTTGGTCGTGCCCGTCGGCCAGTGGCAGTCGGCCCGCAGCAGCGGCGACTTCACCCTCGTGAGCTGCACGGTGTCGCCGGCCTTCGAGTTCGACGGCTTCGAACTCGCTGCACCCGACTTCGAGCCCGGACCTCAGGATCCTTCGTAGGCTTCGCGCACCTCGTTCAGCCGCTTCCGCGCGCCTCGGTGCTCGCTGCCGGCCGCGACCGCGACGAGCGAGTCCGGGGATTCGTGCCCGAACCAGATCGACACATCCTGTCGGACCGCATCGCGGAGCTCCTTCGGGACCCGTACCTGCACCTCCGCAGTCCCACCGTCATCTCCGGCGGGGCGCCGGCACGCAGCCCTGTCACGGTCGGGGTCGATCTCCTCGACCGTGCCATGCCACCATCGCCACACGATGGCGGGCGGGCTGGCGGCGACGTCGACCGCGACCAGATCGTCCCGGCGAATGCGGATGGTGTCGCGCACGGCCGATCCGTAGGAGACACGTTCGACGACGTCGCCGTCGAGATAGACGACCTCGCAGCCGTCGGGGTGGCCGGCGCGGACTCGTGCGAGTTGGAGGTCCATGGCTTCTGATCCTTCGCTTTCGATGGGTTCGTGGGGGCGGAGTCGGTCAGCAAGCGAGCGGTGGGCCGCGCGGAGGGTCGACGACACGGTGCTTCTCGAGACACCCATGCGCACGGCGATGTCGGCCTCGGTGAGGCCGGCCGAGTGGCGCAGTTCGATGGCCTCGCGCTGTCGGGACGGGAGGTGCTCGATCAGCACCGCCAGCCCCTCGAACGACACCGCTGCGGAAGGCTCGCCACGGTCGCCTCCGACGAGATCGGCCTCCTGGCGCCGCCGGCGGAACGTCCGCCGGGCCGCGTTGACTGCGACGGTGTACACCCACCCGGTCGGCGACTCGAGGTCGGCCACGCGGTCCCACCGGGCAACGGCTCGGGCGAACGCCTCGTCGACGGCGTCATCGGCGACATCGGTGTCGGCCACGGCACGGGCCACCGCGTCGACCAGGGTGGGGCGGGTTGCTCGGTACCAGGGTTCGATGTCCAGCTTCATCACCCCTTCAAGTCACGGGACCCGCCAAAATGCCGACTCGGCGTCAGGGACGCAGGTGCAGCGAATCATGCCGATCCGAACGTACCCGCGCTCCCCGACGTTGACATTCCCGTCCGATGACGGCACGCTGGTGTCCGTGACCCGGTTCCAGGACCTTCTTCTTCTGACGTAGGCGACCACCGCCATAGGTGTTCGCCGAACCTCCTGCGCTCGAAAGAGCCGGGAGGTTCTTCAGTTTTCAGGCCCGAAACCGAGCCACCCCCGACCAACCCGAGAGGAAATCAGCAGATGCCCCCGCAACCTGCCCAGCCGAAGACGATGCCGTTCGAGAAGTACGTGCCGTTCCTTCCGCTCCCTCTCTCGGTCGACCGCCGCTGGCCAGACCAGCGGATCACCAAGGCGCCGCTGTGGTGCAGCGTCGACCTGCGCGACGGAAACCAGGCGCTCATCGATCCGATGGACCCCAGTCGCAAGCGGCAGATGTTCATGACCCTGGTCGCCATGGGCTTCAAGGAGATCGAGGTCGGCTTCCCGTCGGCCAGCCAGCCCGACTTCGACTTCTGTCGTCACCTGATCGAAGAGGACCTGATCCCCGATGACGTGACGATCCAGGTGCTCACCCAGTCGCGGCCCGAGCTGATCGAGCGCACCTACGAGGCCATCGCCGGCGCACCCAAGGCGATCGTCCACTTCTACAACTCGACGTCGGTGCTCCAGCGCCGGGTGGTGTTCGGTCTCGACAAGCCGGGCATCACCGACATCGCCGTGAACGCGGCGAAGTTGTGCCGCAAGCTCGAAGAAACCGTGCCGGACACCAAGGTGCTCTACGAGTACTCCCCCGAGAGCTTCACCCAGACCGAGATCGACTACGCCGTCGAGATCTGCGCCGAGGTCACCGACGCCATCGACCCCGGCAGCGACGAGAAGCTGATCCTCAACCTGCCGGCCACGGTCGAGATGTACACACCGAACATCTACGGCGACGTCATCGAGTACTTCCATCGCAACATCCCCAACCGCGACAAGATCGTCCTGTCACTCCACCCCCACAACGACCGTGGGTGTGCGGTGGCTGCGGCCGAATTCGGCGTCATGGCCGGTGCCGATCGCGTCGAGGGCACCTTGTTCGGCAACGGCGAGCGAACGGGCAACGTCGACATCGTCACCCTGGCGCTCAACCTGTTCAGTCAGGGGGTCGACCCCGAGATCGACCTGACCGACATCGACCGCATCCGTCGGGTCGCCGAGTACTGCAACCGCCTGCCGGTCCATCCGCGTCACCCCTACGCCGGCGACCTCGTCTACACCGCCTTCTCAGGCAGCCACCAGGACGCCATCAAGAAGGGCATGTCGGCGCTCGACGACGACTACGAGATGTGGGAGGTCCCGTACCTGCCCATCGACCCGATGCACGTCGGTCGGTCGTACGAAGCCGTGATCCGGGTCAACAGCCAGTCGGGCAAGGGCGGCGTGGCGTTCATCATGGAGTCCGAGTTCGGGCTCCACCTCCCGCGACGCCTGCAGATCGAGTTCTCGAAGTCGATCCAGCACGTGACCGAGAACACGGGGACCGAGATCTCGCCCGTCGAGATGTGGGACCGGTTCGAGGAGATCTACCTCGGCGACGGACGGGTCGAGCTCCGAGCCCAGGAGGTCACCACCGACGACGACACGGCCACGATCACCGCACAGATCTCGGTCGGCGGCGAGCCGACCACCGTCCACGGCGAGGGAAACGGTCCGATCGCCGCGTTCGTCGACGCGCTGCGCCGCGAACTCGACATCGAGATCGACATCCTCGACTACAGCGAGCACGCCGCGAGCGCGGGATCCGACGCGGTCGCCGTGGCCTACGTCGAGGTCCAGGCTCCCGACGGCTCGATCTGCTGGGGCGTCGGCCGGCACAGCAGCATCCTCGCGGCCTCGCTGCGAGCGGTGATCTCGGCGGTCAACCGCATCGCCGTGAACCCCATGACCACGATCCCATGAGATGAGCCTGCAACTCAGCCGCATCGTCCTGTCGGGAGAGGCGGACACGTGGAGCGACGCCGGCTTCATCGTGTCCGACGACGCGACGCTGCGCATCGGGACGACCGTGCTCGAACTCATCGACGATGCGGACCGGCCCGGGATCGTCACACTGCATCTCGACGGGCTGACCGCCATCGACGATGTCGACGGTCTGCCGCTGCGTCACTCCGACTCACCGGCGATCGCCGCGGACGACCTGCTCGTCCATCCCAACGGCGTGATCGCCATCGATCACGTCGTGGTCCTGACCCCCGAGCTCGACCGGACCGCCGACGCGCTCGCGGCTGCCGGCTTCGAGCTGCGGCGTCGGCGCGACGCCGAGCGGGACGGGCACGAGGTCCACCAGCTCTTCTACTGGCTCGGCGACGTGATCCTCGAGGTCGTCGAGGATCAGCGGATCGCATCCGATGCGCCTGCGTCGGTGTGGGGTCTGGCGCTCACGGTCGGCGATCTCGACGTCACGGCGGCGGTGCTCGGCCCGCTGATGAGCGACCCGAGGGCGGCCGTGCAGCCCGATCGCCGCATCGCGTCGCTCAGACGCGACGCGGGCCTGTCGGTCCCGATCGCCTTCATGACCCCTCACGTCTCGGCCGACTGACCTAGGGTCCCGCGCCCATGCTCGACCACGTCTTCCACGACGCCATCGGGGCGCTGCGGTCCGCACTCGAGTCTGCGCTTCTCGAACGCCAAGCGTTCGAGGAGCGGTTCCAGGCCGACGTGTTGCTCGGCGACCTCAGTTGGGAGACCAGCTACGGATTGCCCGGCGAGGGCTGGCCTCCTCGGGTACGCGCCGACCTGACGCTCGAGTGGCCCACCTGGGCGCAGACCGCCTACCGGTCCTGGTACCTGGGGAGTGGCCTCGACGAGGGGCCACGGATCGAGATCGAGCTCGTGCTCAGGGTGCAACGCCTGACCGACTCGCCGTCGCCCGAGCGCATCCTCGGGGTGCTCCCGGCCGAGAGCCCCTTGGTCGGGACCGAGCCGCTCGAGCGCACCTCGGTCACGGTCGAGACGGTGTACGGCCGCGACCTCGGGCCGGCCAGCTTCGCCATCGAGGTGGGCTACGAAGGTTCGTACGAGCTCGACGACGACACCCTCGAGGACGGGTCGATCCTCGACGCCCACTTCGGCGCGATGGGAGGATGGATCACGTCCACCCTCGTGCGACTCGGCGATCTGTCCCTCGACCACGCACCCGACGACACGCACGACTGAACGCCTGAACAAGGGAGCTCCGATGTCAGATGTCCTGTTGACCGACGTGAGCGATCGCATCGCCACGCTCACCCTGAACCGACCCCAGGCCCGCAACGCTCTGAGCCGAGAGCTGCGCAAGGCGATCTGGAAGACCTTCACCGAACTCGAGGCCGACGACACCGTCGACGTGATCATCCTCACCGGCGCCGATCCGGGCTTCTGCGCCGGCCTCGACCTCAAGGAACTCGCCTCCGGCGACGATGCACTCGGCGACACCGGTGCCACCGGGTCCACCTCGTTCCACCGGGGGCCGATGCCTCCGATGAGCAAGCCCGTCATCGGTGCCGTCAACGGTGTGGCCATCACCGGTGGATTCGAGCTCGCACTCGCCTGCGACTTCCTGATCGCCGGCGAGCACGCCCGCTTCGCGGACACCCACGCCCGGGTCGGGATCATGCCCGGGTGGGGTCTCACGGTCGAACTGCCCGAAGCGATCGGGATTCGCCGCGCCCGCGAGCTGAGCTTCACCGGGAACTTCCTCGACGCGCAGACCGCATGCGAGTGGGGACTGGTCAATCGGGTCGTCCCGCACGACGACCTGCTCCCCACGGCCCGGGCACTGGCGGCCGACATCGTGAGCAACGACGCGGCGGCGGTCCGCCGCGTGCGCCAGACGTACCACGAGGGCTCGCTCGCCACGGGAGCCGATGCGTGGCAGATCGAGGGACGCGCGGCCGGTGAGTGGCAGGCCTCGGGCGTCGATCCGGGCGAGATCGAGAAGCGCCGGCAGCAGGTCACCGCCAGAGGTCGCGCTCAAGTCTGACGCGGTGCCCTTGCCTGTTGCGCGGGCCGGTCGATTACGGTCTTCGACGTCGGACACGCACCTGTGCGCCGGCGTTTCACATCTCCAGGAGGAACCCCTGTGCTTCAGCGACGCTGGCTTCGGCTGCTCGCGGTATTGCTCGGTCTGACGTTGATTGCCGCAGCTTGCGGCAGTGACAGTGACAGCGACGGCGACACCTCGACAACTGAGTCTGAAAACATCGACCCGACCGACACGGAGTCGTCCCAGGTCTCACTCGACGACCGCTGCCAAGAGGCGAAGGATCGTGGCGTCGAGGCGCCCGACGGCTTCACCGTTCGGCTGATCACCGACATCGGCAAGATCGACGACCGCACGTTCAACCAGTTCGCCTACGAGGGCATGCAGGCAGCCGAAGAGTGCTTCGGCTTCGAGACCTCCTTCATCGAGACCCAGTCCGAGGCCGACTACGCCGCCAACATCGCGACGTCGCTCGAGGGTGACCCCGATGCGATCGTCACGGTCGGATTCCTGCTGGCCACCGACACGCTCGCTGCCGCAGAAGCCAACTCCGAAGTGAGCTTCATCGGCGTCGACCAGTTCCAGCCCGAATTCCCGCCGAACTACATCGGCGTGCAGTTCCGCGAAGACGAAGGCGGCTTCCTCGCAGGCGTCGCCGCAGCGCAGCTGAGCGAGACCGGAGTCATCGGTGTCGTCGGTGGCCGTGAAGACGTGCCCCCCGTGGTCCGTTACGTGAACGCCTTCGAGACCGGCGCCAAGTCGATCAACCCCGACATCACCGTCCTCTCGATCTACAACGAGTCGTTCAACGACCCCGCCAAGGGTGCCTCTGACGCCGAGCAGTTCATCGGCGACGGTGCCGACGTCATCTTCGGCGCCGGTGGACCGACCGGTTCGGCAGGCGTCGTGAAGGCGACCGAGCAGGGCCTCTGGGGCATCGGCGTCGACCAGGACGAGTACTTCTCGACCTTCGACGGTGGCGCGGCTCCCGGCTCGGAGTTCCTCGCCACCTCGGCCATCAAGCGAGTCGACCTGTCCGTGTTCGACAACATCGTGGCGCTCCTCGAGGGCACCTTCGAGGGCGGACTGTTCACCCTGACCGCCGAGAACGGTGGCATCACCTACGCACCGCCGCACGACGCGGCCGTGCCTGACGGCTTCGAGGCCAAGCTCGAAGAGACCCGCCAGGGACTCGCCGACGGCACCATCGACATCGGCGTCGACCCGGTCACCGGCCTGCCGACCTAGCAGACCCAGCGTTCAGTTGAAGGCCCCGTGCTCGTCACCGAGCGCGGGGCCTTCTTCATTCGCGTGGCAGAATCAGCCTCGTGGGTGAAGCCGGCAACGTTCCCGTCCTCCAAGCGCGGGGCATCACCAAGGAGTTCCCCGGCGTCATCGCGAACGAGGACGTCGACTTCGCCCTGAACCAGGGCGAGATCCATTGCCTGCTCGGCGAGAACGGAGCCGGCAAGAGCACGCTGATGAACGTGCTCTTCGGCCTGTACCAGCCGACGAGGGGCGAGATCCTGGTGCGCGGGCAGTCGGTGTCGTTCTCGAGTTCGGCAGATGCGATCGCGCTCGGGATCGGGATGGTGCACCAGCACTTCCAGCTGATCCCGGTGTTCACGGTGGCCGAGAACGTGGTGCTCGGCGACGAGATCACCAACGGCCCCCTCCTCGACATGACCACCGCACGAGCACGCATCGTCGAGATCGCCGAGCGCTACGGCCTCGACGTCGACCCCGACGCACTGGTCGGCGACCTGTCGGTCGGTGAGCAACAACGGGTGGAGCTCGTCAAGGCGCTGTTCAGAGAGGCCGAGATCCTCATCCTCGACGAGCCGACCGCGGTGCTGACCCCCGGTGAGGTCGACGAGTTCTTCGAGGTCGTGAAGAGCCTGGTCGACAAGGGCAAGTCCATCGTGTTCATCACCCACAAGCTCCGCGAGGTCCTCGCAGTCGCCGACCGCATCACCGTGTTGCGCAACGGCCGCACCGTGGGATCAGCCGATCCGAAGGAGTCGACGGCCCAGACGCTCGCCAACCTCATGGTCGGTCGTGACGTCACCTTCGAGGTCGACAAGAAACCGGCCGAGGTGGGCAGACCGCGGCTCGAGATCCACAACCTGGTGGTGACCGACGAGCGAGGCCTCGTCGCATGCGACGACGTGAACCTCACGGTGCGCGCCGGCGAGATCTACGGCGTTGCCGGCGTCCAGGGCAACGGCCAGCGAGAGCTCGTCGAGGCCGTCACCGGGATGCGGCACGCCGACTCCGGAACGGTCCAGGTCGACGGGGTCGACATCACGCGGGCGAACCCGCGCGAGGTGTTCGGTCTCGGCGTCGGACACGTCCCCGAGGACCGCAACCGCCATGGCCTCGTGGGCGCGTTCAGCATCGCCGACAATCTGGTGCTCAACAGCTACCACCGCCCCCCGTTCCGCAAGGGCTTCGTTCGGCAGACCGCCGCCATCGACCAGAACGCGACCGAGCTGATCGAGCGCTACGACGTCCGCACTCCCGGCATCGACGTTGCCGTTTCGACGCTGTCGGGCGGCAACCAACAAAAGGTGATCATCGCCCGAGAGCTGGCCGGCGACGACGCAGTGTTGATCGTCGCCCAACCGACCCGAGGTCTCGACGTCGGCTCGATCGAGTTCATCCACTCGCGGATCGTCGAGATGCGCGACAACGGGGCTGCGGTGTTGCTGGTCTCCGCAGAACTCGACGAGATCCTGTCGCTGTCCGATCGGATCGGCGTCCTCTACCGGGGCAAGCTGGCCGGCGAGTACGACCGGGCCGACACCGACCGCGAGCAACTCGGCCTGGTGATGGCCGGCGGAGCCGGGACATGAGCGACGACACGGGCAGTGACGACACGGGCAGTGACGGCGCGAAGTCGAGCGCAGCCGCCGAGCTCAAGAAGACCTTCGACATCCAGCCGGTCCTGGTGCCCTTCCTGGCCATCGTGCTCGCCGTGTTCATCGGAGGCATCTTGATCGCGGCCATCGGCGACAACCCGTTCGAGGCCTACTGGGCGCTGCTCCGGGGCATGTGGGGCAGTCCCGACCGCATCGCCAGCTCGTTGGCGAGGTCGGCTCCGTTCATCGGTGCGTCGCTCGCCGTGGCGTTCGCCTTCCGCGCCGGGTTGTTCAACATCGGCGCCGAGGGCCAGCTCCTCATCGGGGCCACCGCGACTGCGTGGGTGGGCACGTGGGCGATGTTCGGCGACACGCCCGGCATCATCCTCGTCCCGCTCCTGCTCGTGGCCGGCACCGTGGGCGGGCTGATCTGGGGCGGGATCCCGGGTGTGCTCAAGGCCCGAACCGGGGCCCACGAAGTCATCGTCACCATCATGCTCAACAACATCGCGGCGCTCTACGTGCGCTACCTCGTCAGCTCGCAGGACCCGATCATCCTCCGCGACGAGGGCGCCAGCGTTCCCCGGACCGCCTCGGTGCCCTCCGGGGCCCGGCTTCCGAAGATCGTCGACATCGAGCCGCCCCTGCACAGCGGGATCATCATCATGATCGTGCTGTGCTTCGTGGTCGCGTTCCTGGTCAACAAGACCCCGTTCGGCTTCGAGATCCGCACCGTCGGAACGAATCCCGACGCGGCGAAGTACGCCGGAATGGGGGTGAACCGGACCATCATCCTGGTGATGGCGCTGTCGGGCGCCTTCGCCGGACTGGCGGGGTCGACCGAGATCCTCGGCACGAGCGGCTTCCTCAGCCCGGGGGTGTTCGTGGCGATCGGATTCGACTCGATCGCGATCGCCCTGCTCGCTCGAGCCAATCCGTACGGCATCATCCCTGCCGCCATCCTCTGGGGCTCGATGCTCTCGGGCGCCGGCCTGATGCAGCAGGAAACGGGGCTGTCGGTCGACGCCGTGCGCATCGTGCAGGCGCTCGTGCTGCTGTTCGTCGCGGCCGACGTGATCGTCCGCACGGTGTTCCGCATCAAGCGCGGGAAGCTTGGCGCCTTCGAGACGACGAACATCACCTCGGGCTGGGGCGGTGGGACATGAAGATCGAACAGCGCAGGACCATCGGAGTCCTCTTCGGGATCCTCGGCATCGTGCTCGTCGGCGCGGTCGCCCCGAATCTCGATTCGGCCAGCCGCGCGTTCACGTTCGAGAAGCCGCCCCAACCGGCGACGTTGTCGTTCACCCCATCGGTGCTCGTCATCGCCATCGGCATCATCTTCATCCTCACCGCCGTCAGCACCTTCGCGGGGCCACGGGCCGAACGCTGGTCGAAGATCGCGCTCGGCACGTCGGCCGTGTTGTTCCTCCCCCTCATCGTGATCATCGGCCTCGCCCTGTCGACTTCGACCAGTACCAACGTGATCCAGTTGATGGTCGAGTCGTTGCGCCTGGGGACCCCGATCGCGCTCGGCGCGATGGCCGGGCTGTGGTGCGAACGCGCAGGTGTGGTCAACATCGCCATCGAGGGGATGATGCTCGCCTCGGCCGGGGTCGGATTCACCATCTACGCGACCATGGGCGACGCCAATCAGACGAGCTGGCTCTGGATCTCGATCGGATGCGCCGTGCTCACCGGTGGCCTCATCGCCGCGCTGCACGCCGTCGTGTCGGTGTCGTTCCGCGTCGATCAGATCATCTCAGGTGTGGTCATCAACCTGTTGGCGATCGGCGTGACGGGCTTTCTCCGCTCTGAGCTGATCGTTCCGTCGGGGTCCACCTCGGGCGTCCCGACCTCGAACATCGCGCTGCCCCTGTTGTCGAGCCTGCCGGTCGTCGGCGATCAGGTGTTCACGAACAAGCCCATCTTCTTCTCGATGTTCGTCGTGGTCACCCTCAGCTGGTTCATCCTGTGGAGGACTCGCTTCGGTCTGCGAATCCGGTCGGTCGGCGAGAACCCGCACGCAGCCGAGACCCTCGGCGTCAACGTCATCAAGATGCGCTATCAGGCGGTGATCGTCGGCGGGTTGATCGCCGGCCTCGCCGGCGCCTGGTTCTCGATGGAATCGCAGGGCGGCTTCCAGGACAACATGACCAACGGCGCCGGCTTCATCGCGCTGGCCGCCCTCATCTTCGGCAAGTGGCGGCCGAGCACCGCGTTCCTCGGCGCCATGCTGTTCGGCTTCACCCGGGCCCTGGGGTCACGCCTGCAGATCCTCGGCGTCGAGGTCGGCGACTTCGAGATCCCCAGCGAGCTCTGGCAGTCGCTGCCGTTCGTCGTGACCATCATCGTCGTGGCCGGCGCCGTCGGCCGGGCCATGCCCCCGGCCGCCGACGGGGTGCCGTACGAGCCCAGCCGATGAACACCCCATGACCGACCCGGTCGACTGGGACGAGCTGTTCGCCGCCGCACGCGAGGTTCGCCACCGCGCCTATGCGCCCTACTCGCGCTTCCCGGTCGGTGCTGCCGGACTCGTCGACGACGGCCGCCTCGTCACCGGATG
>Ga0307380_10005336_pt1 | contig 17064 bp, 14 predicted proteins | sample UN3MG_FD_202239 | JGI IMG/M metagenome (GOLD analysis project Ga0307380, IMG submission 202239) | Soil microbial communities from Risofladan, Vaasa, Finland - UN-3 | ecosystem: Environmental > Terrestrial > Soil > Coastal area > Acid sulfate soil | place: Finland: Risofladan, Vaasa | collected...
CTTTGCGATCTCCTCGGCCGCTTCCATGTTGTTGTGGAACACCGTCTCTTCGAGGTTGGACTTGCCGACGTTCTTGCCGGTGTTGACGTCGATCACCGTGAGCGCTTCGGTGTGCTCGATGATCAACGAACCACCCGACGGCAACCACACCTTGCGATCGAGCGCCTTGTGGACCTGCTCGTGGATGTGGAACTTCTCGAACACCGAGAGCGCCCCCTCCGCGTCGCCGCCGTCGTAGTACTCGATCCGATCGGCGAGCTCGGGATTGAAGGCCCCCACGTAGTCGCGGATCTCGTGGTACAGCCGTTCGTCGTCGATCACGACACCGCGGTAGTCGGCGTTGAACTCCTCGCGGATCACCCGCACGGCGAGTTCGGGCTCGCGATACAGCAGGGCCGGGCGCTGGGTCTTCGACACCTTCGCGGCGATCTCATCCCACTGTCGCAGCAGGATGGTCATGTCGGCGACGAGTTCCTCCTCGGTTGCCGTCTCGGCGGCTGTGCGAACGATCAGACCGTGTTCGTCCGGCTTCACCCGATCGAGGATTCCCCGCAGCCGCTTGCGCACATCGTCGGGCAACCGTTTCGAGATGCCGTAGGTCTTCGAGTTCGGGATCAACACCACGAAGCGCCCGGGCAGCGACACCTCCTGGGTGAGCCGTGCTCCCTTGTGGGCAATCGGATTCTTCGTGACCTGGCACGTGATCAGCTGCTTGTTCTTGAGGATGTCCTCGATGCGCGGATCCTTGCCGCCCTCCTCGACGTCTTCGGGGTCGTACTGGACATCGCCGCGATACAACACCGCGTTCTTCGGCGTGGCGATGTCGACGAAGGCCGCCTCCATGCCGGGCAGCACGTTCTGGATACGACCGACATAGATGTTCCCGTGGATCTGGCTGACGTCGTCGGCCGGTCGACTCACGTAGTGCTCGATCAGACTGCGACCTTCGAGCACGGCCACCTGCGTCATGCCCGAACGCACCTGCACAGCCATGAAGTACCGCCCGATGGGCTTGCCGTTGCGTTCGCGACCACGGCGTTGTTCGAGCGTCGCCGCATCGAGTTCAGGCCCGTCGGAGCGTCCCTTTCCGCGACCACGACCTCGCCGACTCTTGCCGGAACCCGACGATCCACCTCCCGAACGGGCTTCGCCGCGACCAGCACCACCAGATCCATCGCTCGGCTTCGAACCGGAGCCAGCTTTCGAGCCAGACCGGCGACGGCGCTTGGGGCCACCGCCCGAACGATCGTCGTCATCGCCCGCGCTCTTGGCGGTCGCTGGACCCGGCGGCGGCGCGGACGGCATCGGCATGGTGTCACCGATCTGCGGCTTGCGCACGAGCGCCTTCTCGGCTGCTTCGGCTGATGGGCGCCCCTCGCTCATCGGCTTCGGAAGCTCGATGTCGTTGGGGTCTTCGACGCCACCCGTGTCGGCATCACCGCCCGAAGCAGTACTTGCCTGGCCACTTCCGCGGCGACGCTGGCCGCCGCGCGACCCTCGCCGACGCTTGGAACCGGTCGAGGTCGTCGGTTCGTCGCCAGAGCCCTCAGGTGAGCTGGCGTCGGCGAGGTTGCTGTCGTTGGTCGAACGCTCGGATTCGGTGTGATCCATGGCTGGAGCGATCCCTTCTGGGCGGAGCAGCCGCGACGGCGCTCTGCGTGGTCCGACCCGTCTGCGCGGTGCAGTGGGGACGAACCGGTCGTGAACGTCGGATCCGCCGGTTGACGGACCCGTTGCATGCGCCGGATGTCAGCGCAACGAGCAACACGACGACCAGCGAGGCCGTCGGTGACCAGGCCGCGACACGGACCGGCATCACGGGCGTCGCGTCACCGGAAGACTCCGGTTCGGCGCTCGTGCTGGGGGATTGTCCGATGTCGATGGCCACTGGGTTGGAAATTCTACGCCGTCGAATCGCTCGCAGCGGGATGGGCGGGAAATGACGGGGCCAGAGGGCACGCGGCGCGGTCGTCAGCGCATCCGACGCATGTGGACGGACTGCACGAGCCCGAGCAGCGCGAAGTACACGATCAGCCCAGAACCGCCGTAGGAGATGAACGGCAGCGGGAGCCCCGTGACGGGCATGATCTGCACGGTCATCGCCACGTTCTGGAAGGTCTGCCACAGCAGCATGGTGAACACGCCGGCGCAGAAATACGTGCCGAGCAGATCGCGCGACAGATGGGCGATACGCCAGATGCGCACCAGCGCGACGATGATCAGACCGAGCACGGCCGACGACCCGACGAGCCCGAACTGTTCACCGATCGCAGCGAACGGGAAGTCGGCCCACATCACAGGGATGTCGCGGCCGTTGGTGAGCGGTCCCTGCAACCAGCCCTTGCCCCAGACACCGCCGGTTCCGATCGCCCGCATGGCATTCTCGGCCTGGTAGAGGTCGTCGGCGTCGGCAGCGCCCGGGTTCACGAGCGCCCGGATTCGAGCGGCCTGATAACTGTTGACGAGGCGGCCGACGAACGCGGCGAGCACGGTGGCGACCGAGAGCACCGTGATCAGCGCGATGTACCGTGCCTTGGCACCGGCGACGAGCAACACCCCCATCGCCATCGACACCAGCACCGACGCCGAGCCGAGGTCGGGCTGGATGATCACCAGGACCGCAGGCGCTCCCACGATCATCAACCCACCGAGGAATCGGGCGTAGGACACTTCGTCGCTGCGTTCCTCGGCGAGATACGACGCGAGCATCAGCAACGTGGTGAACTTGGCCATCTCGGCCGGCTGGAAGTTGAACGGGCCGAGGTCGAACGAGATGCGATCCTCGCCCGCCGCAATGCCGAGCAGGAACAGCAGCGTCAGGACCACCAGCGTCAGGCCGTACAGGAAGCGGGCCCGGTCCTTCCACCACTCGTAGTCGACCGACATCACCACCAGCATCACGACGGTGGCGATGATCGCAAAGACCACCTGTCGAGTGGCGAACGCATAGGGATCAGCGGAGATGCGGGTCCTCGACGCCGAATAGACGACGAAGAATCCGATGATCGTGAGCGCGTACTGCACCGTGATCAGCACCCAGTCGACGTTGCGACTGGGGTCGGCCGGACTGGCGCCGATGTTGCCGAGGCCGGAGTCGGGCTTTCGACGCAGGAACGAGGTTGCCACGAGCGGCTACTCGTTCGTGCGCACGTTCGAGAAGCGGCCGTCGTAGCAGCTCGTATCCGAGAGCTGTTGGGCCGGCGCAGCAACCGTCGAGTTCGTGTCGAGCGCATCGGACAGGCGCACCGGATCGGCCTGCGTGATGCCGGACATCTGCAGGAACATACACTTCACGACCGGTGCCGCTGCCTGCGAGCCGTACCCGGCCTTCTCGAGATAGGCGCTCACCGTGTACGGCTTCGATGGGTCACGGCTGTAGGCCGCAAACGCCGACGAGTCGTTCCAGGGGTAGTTGCCGGCACCCTGGGCTGTGCCGGTCTTGCCCGCGATCGGGATCGCGCTGCTGGGGTAGTTGAAGAAGAGGTTCTCACCCGTCGTCGAGTGGTAGTAGTCACTGGTGGTTCCCGGCCCGGTGATCACCCGTGACAGCCCACGGTCGATCTCGTCCCACGACTGTTGGTCGAGTGGGAGTTGGCGGACGACCTCGCCGGCAATGTTGGGTTCCGCGGCCAGCATCGCCTGGCTGAGATCGACATAGCCCTGAATCGCCGAGTCGGGCACACCCGGCTGGTACACCGCCTTGATGATCTCGGGCTTCATCACATACCCCTGGTTGGCGATCGTGGAGTACCCCATGGCGAGCTGCAACGGCGACGCCGACAACAGCCCCTGACCGATGGCGAGCTGGACGTTGTCGCCGGTGAAGTAGCCGGACGCCTCGGACTCACTGATCACGCCGCGCTCGCCGTACTCGGCCTTCAGTTCCGCGTCGGGGACGGTTCCGTCGAAGGCGTAGGGCAGATCGATTCCGGGGTCGGAGCCGAAACCGAACTTCCGCAGCTCCTCCTGCAACACCGGCTGGTAGTCGTTCTCGGTCATGATCAACTCACCGATGCGGTAGAAGAACGCGTCCGACGACACCGCCAGCGCGGTTTCGACGTCGACTCCCCCGTACACGCAGGGTCGACCGGTGCCGCTACACGTGGCGTTTCGGTACACGCAACGAACCAGGCCGTCATTGCACTTGTCTTCCTCGACCGACTCCATGCGGTACGAGCCCTGGTCGCGGTAGTAGTCGTCGACGCCCATCAGCCCGGTGTCGAGGGCTGCGAAGGCCACGAACGGCTTGAACGTCGAGCCGAGGTTGTATCGACCTTGAATCGCCCGGTTGACAAGAATCGACTCGTCGGGGTCGATCGGTTCGCCGTTGGCGTCGACCGACGGGAAGATCTCGTCGAACTTTCCCCCGCCGAGGTCGGATTCGAACCAACGGTTGTCGAACGTGGGATAGCTCGCGAGGGCGATGATCTGGCCGTTCTGGTAGTTCTGCACCACGACCGAACCCGCCGGTGCCTTGTAGGGCACCTCGCGCGGATACCCGGGGAACACCAGCTGCTCGAAGTTCTTCTCGGGGTCGCGAGGGTTGACCGCCACCTGCCGCTGACGGTCGCGCAGCTTGGTCTCGAGTGCCTGCTCGGCGAACTGCTGCTGGTCGAGATCGATCGTGAGTTGGACGTCGTTGCCGTTGATCGGCGGGACGCGTCGCACCTCTCGCACGATGCGGCTCGCGTTGTCGACCTCGTACGTGACGTACCCCCACGTGCCGTGGAGTTCCTGCTCCATGCTCAGTTCGATGCCGAACTGCCCGACGCGCTCGTTCAGGTAGTAGCCGTTGCCCTGGTAGAAGTCCTTGGTCTCGGCGGTGATGCGTCCCATGTAGCCGATGACATGACTGGCGAGCGGCGCATACGGATAGACCCGTCGCGACTGTTCGAGGATCTCGACGCCCGGCAAGTCCTCGACACGTTCTTTGATCGCGATGGCAGTGCGTTCGTCGATGTCCTCGGCGACCGGCATCGGCAGGAACGGGCTGTACACCTGGCTGTCGAACCGGTCTTCCATTTCCTCGACCGGAACATCGACCCAACCGGACAGGCGACGGAAGATCTCGGCGCGGTTGTCGCTCTTGCGGATCACTTCCCAGTCGACAGCGACGGTGAGCACTCGGTCGTTGTCAGCGAGGATTCGTCCTTCCGCGTCGAAGATCCGCCCGCGCTCGGGCAGGAGTGGGACCGTGCGCAGTTTCGTGGTGTCGACCTTGGCCTGGAGCGCTTCCTGCTCGACGGTCTGCAGGAACCAGAGACGGGCGCCGACGAGCCCGAATAGCATCATGCCGACAAGCGCGAGCATGCCGAGGCGGGCGGCGCGCTTGTCAGCGGCCACGCGGCGTCTGCTCGTTGCTCGGCATCGGAACCATCATGACGACCCGCATGTTACAAACGTGTTGCGGCAGAGGTGGGTCAGCGACCCCGAGAACTCGGTGAGAATGCGCCTCCGGGCCGCGACCGCGCCGGTCACGACGTCGGCTCGCTCCCGACCGGTTGCTTCCATTCGGGCCGACGCATGCGAAGACACCATCGCGCCAGAGGCACCAGCACCGGACTCATCAGCGCCGCAGCGGCCGACACCACAGCGAGCACGATGCCGAGTTCTTGTTGGAACGGCTCGGATTCGCCGATGAATGCTCGAAGGACTGGGATCATCGCCACCCCGGCGGCGGTGCCCAGAGCCGTGAAGATCGCCTCGAGCCACCAGTGCGGATCAGCCGCGATCAGCGCCAACAGCCCGCCGACCGCTCCGGCGATCGTCATCGCCGTCGCCGTGGAACCGAGCGGTGTGCCCTCCGCGAGGTCGAACATGAGACCGAGGGTGAACCCGACGACCGCTCCACGCTCGCTCCCGCCGGCGACTCCCGCAGCAGCGGCCATCGCCATCATGATCTGGATGATCACACCACCGACTTGAATCTCGACGAAGAGCGTGCGCTGGAGCGCAAGCAGGATCAGGCCGAGGGGAATCACCCGCACGAGCGGGCCCTGGACGAACGATGCGAACATCCGGATTACTGATCGACTTCGGAGAGCGGCTTGTACAGCACGACTCGCACGAAGTTGAGCCGGGCCAGGTCGGCATAGAGCTCGACGTCGAGCAGCGGGCCGCCCGAACCCGGACGATCGGCCCGGTTGAGCACACGGCCAACCGGGATGCCCGTCGGCGCCAGACTCTCGGACCCACCAGCGGTCTCCACCAGGTCACCGGCGACGAGTTCCGACAGCGACGGGGAATCCTGGAGGAACTTGATCTGCGGCAGGCGGCGCCGACCGCGTCCCTCGAGGGCGCCGTACTCCTTCTCGATCACCTCGGCCAGAGTGGTCGTCGTCGTGGTGGTTGCGGCCGACGCGGCGACGGTGACCTCCTCGTCGGCCGCCGGGTCGCCGGGCGACGTGGTCGACGACGCGCCGGTCAACGCGTCGAGCAGGGCCGCGATCTCGTCCGCGGTGAGCGGCCGGCCCGTCACCGGATCGAACACGGGCTGACCGTCGGGTCCGAGCGCCGTTCCCGGCAGCGTCGTGTCCGGCACTGGTGAACCGTCGGGAAGTGTCAGGCCCGGCACGATCGGGCCGGCCACGGTGGGCACCGTCGTCGTCGTCGTGCCGGCCGCAGCGATCTCCGATTCACTGAGCCCGGACGGCGACGTGTTGGTCGGTCCGGCATCGGCATCGGCATCAGCCGACGACGTCACCTTCACCGCAACGCTGTAGCGAAGATCGGTGACGAGCATGACGCGAGCGGACGTTCGAGACACCTGGGTGACCTTGCCGACAAGCCCTGCCTGGTTGACCACAGCCATGCCGACTTCGATGCCACTCGTGCTGCCCTTGTTGATCTCGATCACCTGGTCGAGGTTGTTCGCTGCTCGGCCGACGACGCGAGCCACTTCGGTGTCGATGCCCGACAGCGACGGGAGGCTGTACAGCGCCTGGAGTTCCTTGCCTTCGATCACGGCCGCTTCGGCAGCTGCCTGCGTCCCGATGAGCCGGTCGACCTGCTCCTGCAGGGCGATGTTCTCCTGCTCGAGATCGTCGTAGTTCGTGATGCCGTGCCAGATCCGCTCGATCGGGTTGGTGACCACACCCGTCGCTGTCTCGACTGGGCGCATCACCTGGGTGAACCCCTCACGAGCGGCGTCGATCACAGGGTTCCCGCGCAAATCGAGGGTGAGCAGCAGCGCGGTGGTGAGCAGCAACGCGAGAATGACCCGCTTGCGGCCGACGGAATAGATGGCCATGGTGGTGACGAACGTCGTGGACGCGTCAGTCCTCGCCACCCAGCGACATCAGTCCTCGCATCGCGTCGATGTTCTCGAGCGCGCGGCCGGACCCGATGACGACGCTGTAGAGCGGTTCGTCGGCGATGCGGATCGGCATGCCGGTCTCGTGGGCCAGGCGCTGGTCGAGCCCGCCGAGCAGCGCGCCACCACCGGTGATGGTGATGCCGTCTTCCATGATGTCGGCCGCCAGCTCGGGTGGGGTCTTGTCGAGTGTGGTCTTCACGGCGTCAACGATGGCAGAGATCGGCTCGGCAACGGCTTCACGGATCTGTTCGGTCGTGATCTCGATCGTGCGCGGAAGACCGGAGATCAGGTCGCGCCCACGGATGTCCGCGGTCAGCTCCTCCTCCAACGGCCAGGCCGACCCCATCTGGATCTTGATCTCCTCGGCGGTGCGATCGCCGATGGCGAGCGAGAACTCCTTCTTCACATACTGAAGGATCGCCTCGTCGAGTTCGTCGCCGGCGACCCGGATCGACTGGGCCGTGACGATGCCGCCGAGCGAGATGACCGCGACTTCGGTGGTGCCGCCGCCGATGTCGACGATCATGTTGCCGCTGGGCTCGTGCACCGGCATGTCGGCGCCGATCGCGGCCGCCATCGGCTCTTCGATGATGTGCACAGGTTTGCGGGCGCCTGCGTACTCGGCGGCGTCCTGGACGGCACGCTGCTCGACGCCGGTGATGCCCGATGGCACACAGATCACCATGCGGGGCTTGCTCCACTTCGAGCCGGCCACCTTCTGGATGAAGTAGCGCAACATCTTCTCGCAGACCTCGAAGTCGGCGATCACGCCGTCCTTGAGCGGCCGGATCACCTTGATGTGGTTCGGCGTGCGGCCCATCATCCGTTTGGCTTCCATGCCGACGGCGACGGGGCGACCGTCGGTTGCGTTGATCGCGACGACGGAGGGCTCGTCGAGCACGACCCCATGGCCGCGCACGTACACGAGGGTGTTCGCCGTTCCGAGGTCGATGGCGAGGTCACGCCCGAGGCTGAGCGGATTGTTGCGGGCCATTGGCTGGCCACCTTTCGCGAGCTGTCACAAGATGCCTGGTCCGGCACTCCAACCGTGCCAGGAACCGGAATCTCGAAATGTTACAGATTCGGGAAGAAAATCCCGATCTCGCGCTCGGCCGATGTCAGCGAATCGCTGCCATGTACCAGGTTCTCGGTGAACAAGATGCCCAGGTCACCACGGATGGTGCCCGGAGCCGCCTTGCGCGGGTTGGTGGCACCCATCATCGCACGAACGACCTCCCAGGTGTCCTCGGGGCCTTCGATCACCATGGCGACCACCGGGCCGCGGCTCATGAACTCGACGAGCTCGCCGTAGAAACCCTTGCCGACGTGCTCTTCGTAGTGGCGCGCCAGCGTGTCGGCATCGAGCGAACGGATGTCCATGGCGACGACGTCGAGGTTCTTGGCCTCGAACCGCGAGACGATCTCACCGACGAGCTTGCGCTCAACGGCATCGGGCTTCAACAGGACGAGTGTGCGATCAGACATAGCCTCCGAACCTATCTGGATGGTCGAGCCACACCGCCCCGCCCCAACCCCCACCCATCCGAAATTTGCGCGCCCGAAGGTCACGAGCGGGCCGAGCCGCGCACAATTCGGACGGGCCACCCGAAATGTGTGCGAGTCGTGCCGCACTTGCTCGTGTGGTGCGCAAATTTCGGGAGGGGCTGGTTGGGTTGCGGTGCGGAGCTGTCGGGACGGTGCGCCGAGTCAGTTGGCGTAGCGCTGCAGGACGGGGCGGGCGGCTCCGGCGGTGTAGAGGCTGCCGGTGACCAGCACCGCGTCGTCGCCGTCGGCGTACTCCATCGCTCGCTGGCAGGCCGCCTCGACGGTGTCGAAGACGAACACGTCGTCACAACCGAGACGACGCGCCGCATCGGCCACCTTCGCCGCCGGGACACCACGTGGTGACGGGGCCGTGCATGCGAACACGATGTCGAACTCGTCGGCACGGAACGCGGCGAGCATCTCCTCGGGGTCGCGCAGCGTGCCGACGACGAGGATCCGGCGGCCTTCGGGATCGAAGTCGTCGAAGAACACCTGCGCGCACGTGTCGGCGCCAGGCGGATTGTGGGCGCCGTCGACGATCGTGAGCGGTTGGCGGCCGAGCACTTCGAAGCGGCCCGGCATCACCGTCTCCGCAAAGCCTTCGAGCACGACCTCTTCAGGCAACGGCGCCGCGAAGAAGGTTTCGACGGCCACGAGCGCCACCGCCGCGTTGGCGCCCTGGTGCATTCCGTGGAGCGGCACATAGACATCGCTGTAGATCGTGGTGGGGGTGCGGATGTCGATGAGACGTCCGCCCACTGCGAGCCGATTGCCGACGACCTCGAAATCGTCGTCGGCAACGAGCATGCTCGCACCCCCGGCGCCAGCGAAGATCGACACCAGTTCCGGACGCGTCTCACCGACCACGGTGGCCGAACGGGGCTTGATGATGCCAGCCTTCTCGCGAGCGATGTGTTCCAGCGTCGGGCCGGCGAACTCGGTGTGATCCATGCCGATGTTGGTGACCACAGCGACCGTGGCATCGACGACGTTCGTTGCATCCCAACGGCCGAGCAGGCCGACTTCGATCACCATGACGTCGACGGCGACGTCGGCGAACCAGCGGAACGCGGCGGCGGTGACGATCTCGAAATAGCCGGGCCGCCGACCGACGATTCCTTCGAGGTCGGCAATCGCTGCGACCTGCTCGGCGAACTCGTCGTCGGAGATCGGTTCGAGATTGCGGCTGATCCGCTCGTTGACCCGTTCGAGGTGGGGGCTGGCGTAGGTGCCGACGGTCAGCCCGCTCGACACGAGCAGCCGGGAGATCATCTGTGCCGTCGAGCCCTTGCCGTTGGTGCCCGTGAGATGAATCACCGGCGCCGCGTGCTGGGGGTCGCCCATCGCTGCGCACAGCGCCGCAATGGTGTCGGTGGACGGCGACGTGATGCGGCCGGTCTTCTCGTAGGTCGCGTGCTCGTTCAGATAGGCGAGCGCGTCGTCGTAGGTCATGGATCGCTCAGGCTACGGCGCGGGCGCCGCGACGCTCAGGAGGCGGCTTTGCGCTGGCGACCCGACGATCGAGGCACGAGCGTCGGATTGACCTTGTCGATCACCGTGGTCTCGTCGATGACGACCTTGCCGATGTCGGAGCGGCCAGGCAGGTCGTACATCGTGTCGAGGAGCACCTCTTCGAGGATCGCACGGAGACCGCGGGCACCGGTGGCCCGCAGGATCGCCTGATCGGCGATTGCTTGCAGGCCGTCAGGAGTGAACTCGAGCTCGACGTCTTCGAAGCTGAAGACCTTCTCGTACTGCTTGACCAAGCTGTTCTTGGGCTCGACGAGAATCTGCACGAGAGCGTCGCGGTCGAGGCTTCCCACCGCGCCGATCATCGGCAGGCGTCCGATGAATTCGGGAATCATGCCGAACTTCACCAGGTCTTCGGGCAACACCTGCGCGAACAGTTCGCCCGGATCACGGTCGACGGCCGACCGCACCGTGCCGTGGAATCCGACGCCCTTGTGACCGATGCGTGACTCAATGATCTGTTCGAGTCCGGCGAAGGCACCTCCGAGGATGAACAGCACGTTCGTCGTGTCGATCTGGATGAACTCCTGGTGCGGATGCTTGCGCCCGCCCTGTGGCGGCACAGACGCCTGCGTGCCTTCGAGGATCTTCAGCAGCGCTTGCTGGACGCCCTCGCCCGAGACGTCGCGGGTGATCGACGGGTTTTCGCTCTTGCGCGCCACCTTGTCGATCTCGTCGATGTACACGATGCCGGTCTCGGCACGCTTGACGTCGAAGTCCGCCGCCTGGATCAGCTTGAGCAGAATGTTCTCGACGTCCTCGCCGACATAGCCGGCCTCGGTGAGCGCCGTGGCGTCGGCGACAGCGAAGGGCACGTTGAGCTGGCGGGCAAGGGTCTGAGCGAGGTGCGTCTTGCCGCAGCCCGTGGGCCCGAGCAGCAGGATGTTCGACTTGGCGAGTTCGACCTCGTCACGACGGCCGACGGTGGTCGCCTGGTTCTGGTGCTGGATCCGCCGGTAGTGGTTGTACACGGCGACCGACAAGATCTTCTTGGCGGACTCCTGCCCCACGACGTAGTCGTCGAGGAACGAGCGCACTTCGCGAGGGTTCGGCAGGTTGTCGAAGCTCAGCTCGGCGGTCTCCGTGAGCTCTTCTTCGATGATCTCGTTGCACAGATCGATGCACTCGTCGCAGATGTACACACCCGGTCCCGCGATGAGTTTCTTGACCTGCTTCTGCGACTTGCCGCAGAACGAGCACTTCAGCAGTTCGCCGGTGTCGCCGAATTTCGCCACTTGTCGGTACCCCTTCGAGTCGTTGCTGCTTCGTGTGCTCCCGCTCCGACCGTATCAAGTTGGCCATCGGGGCCCGACAGTCTGGCGCGTCCATCGACACGAATCGTGGACCCGCCCGACGAATCGGACAGACCCCGCTCGATCAACGGATGGGACCGGTGCGGTCCACCGCCTCGCGAGACGAGATCACTCTGTCGATGATGCCATACTCCAGCGCCTCGGAAGCCTCCATGACGAAGTCACGGTCGGTGTCGGCGTGGATGCGCTCGATCGGCTGCCCGGTGTGGTGCGACAAGATCCCATCGAGCAGCTCACGCATGCGCATGATTTCCTTGGCGGCGAGTTCGAGGTCGGTGACCTGGCCGTAGCCCACCTGGCCGCTCGGCTGGTGCAGCAGCACGCGGCTGTGCGGCAGCGCGAGGCGCTTGCCCTTCGTGCCGGCAGCCAGCAGCACCGCTGCGGCGGACGCCGCCTGGCCGAGACAGATCGTGGCGATGTCGTTCTTGATGAACTGCATCGTGTCGTAGATGGCGAACAGAGCGGTGATGTCGCCACCCGGGCTGTTGATGTAGATGTTGATGTCCTTGTCGGGATTCTCCGACTCGAGGTGGATCAGTTGCGCGCACAAGAGACTGGCGATCTGGTCGTCGACCGGCGTCTGCAGGAAGATGATGTTGTCCTTCAGCATCCGGCTGTAGAGGTCGTACGCGCGCTCGCCACGACTCGTCTGTTCGACGACGTTCGGAACGAGGTAGTTCACCGCATCGAGATTCATGACGTCTCCTCTTCGCTGTCGTTGTCGCTGTCGTCGTTGCCGGCCTGATCTGCGTCGGGCGTGTTGTCGTCGCTCGTCGCCGCGGCGTCGGTGGCCGCAATTACCGCAGCCGCTGCCGACTGCACGTCGACGGCACCGTGGTCGTGACCGTCGTGCTCGTCGTCGTGGCTGTGGCCAAGCAACGTGTCGCGGTCGATCGGATTGCCGTCCGGGTCGACGAACTCGATGTTGTGCAGCAGCCAGTCGAACGCTTTCGACTTGCGGATCTGCGCAGCCAACTCGGGCACGGCCTCGTTGTCCTCGTAGGCCTTGCGGATGTCCTTGGCCTTCTGCTGGTACTGCATCGCCATGCGGGCGTACTCGGCGTCGAAGTCGTACGGCTCGACTTCGAGCGATTCGGCCTCGGCGACCGCACGCAGAGCGAGGTCGACCTTGACGGCCTCGACCGATGCTCCACGCATCGACTCGATGAACTCGTCGGGACCCTGGCCGGTGGCGGCAAGCCACTGACCCAGGTCGATGCCCTGCGACTGGAACTGCTGGACGATGCCCTGCACGCGCTGGTTGAGGTCTGCATCGACCATCGCCTCGGGCACGTCGTCAGCGACGAGTTCGGCGAGCGCGGCGTTCATCGACTGCACGACGCTCTGGCGGGCCTGCTCGAGCTTCTGGTCGACCTGCGACTCGCGCAAGCTGGCGTTCCACTCGTCGACCGTGTCGAATTCGCCGATGTTGTCGGCCACCCAGTCGTCGGTGAGTTCGGGCATCACCTTGGTCTGCACGGCGGTGACCCTGACCACGAAGTCGGCCGGCTCGTCCAAGCCCTTCGGAGTGCTGGTGAAGGCGAGTTCGTCGCCGACCGAGACTCCGGTGAGATGCTCGTCGAAGTCCTCGGTCACCCAGCCCTGACCGAGTTCGTAGCCCCAGTCTTCGGTGTTGAGCCCGGACAGCTCCTCGCCGTCGCGAGTGGCGGCGAGGTCCATGGTGAGGTAGTCGCCCGCCTCGGCGGGTCGGCCGGCATCGGCGAGCGTCGCCGTGCGCTCGAGTTCGGTCGCGTGAACTGCGGCGAGGTCGTCGTCGGTCACCTCGAGCGACGACAGCTCGACGCGGAGGTCGCCATACCCCTCGACGGTGATCGTCGGACGGATTTCACAGGTGGCGTCGAACTCGACCGGCCCCGACTCGGTGCCGTCGGTGATCTCGACCTCGGGGGTCGCAATCAGGTCGACCTGGTGCTCGCGCACGGCCTTGGCGAGATACTGCGGAACCGCGTCGCGCAACGCCTGTTCGCGTGCGGCGCCGATACCGATACGGGCTTCGAGCACCTTGCGAGGCGCCTTGCCCGCACGGAATCCCGGCAGGTTCACCTCTTTGGCGATCAGCTTGAAGGCACGGCCGATGTCGTGATCGAACTCGGCCTCATCGACTTCGACGTACAGCTTGACTTTGTTGCCCTCGAGGGCCTCCACGGAACTCTTCACAGGCAGGCGAGTGTATCGGTGGCCCCCGGAATCGGAACGAGGACGCGGCGCTCGCGTCCTCGGAGTCGCGCGTTCCGGTCGCAACCGGGCAGAATGGCGACGATGGAGTACTGGAAGCCGCACGCACTCGCCACCCCGCACGCGAACCAGATCGACCTGCGGATGAACGACAAGGTCCGCACCACCGTCGAGATCCACGGCGTCCCGGTCGGGACCGAGGGCAAGGTCATCCTCGCCAACGGCTTCAACTGGCAGCGCTACCGCGTCCTGTTCGAGAACGGCGCCGAGATCGGCGATCTCGATCATCGACACCTCGAGCCGATCGGTCGTGCGGCCAAGCGCCTCGAGAAGGCCGCCAAGAAGAAGTAGCTCGTTCGAGCGTCGATCCCAATCGGCTGCCAGGCTCGGACGGTGCGACTCCCCCGTTCCATCGAACTCGAACCGGCTGCCCGGCTGGCACTCGGACAGATCCTCGGGATCATGTCCGATCAGTCGTTGTCCGGTGCCGTCGGCCGATGGGAGATCGAGCGACTGATGGAACTCGAGCTGCGTCTCGGCATCGTCCCGGGCGGGTACGCGCTCGACGACCTCGGCGGCGACGCCGAGACGATGACGGTGACGCTGGGTATCGACGACGCCGCATTGCTGCTCGACGGCATGGCGTTCACCGAGGTCGCATCCGCCGATCTGCCCTGGATCGAGATGGTGCGTTGGACGTCCGACTTCGTGACCAGCGAACTCCGAAGCCATTGGACCGATGCGGAATGGCTGGAACGAGCAGCAGAGTCGACCTGATCGGGCCCACCTTCAGGTTCTCGGCAACAAACTGTCAAGAAGAGGTCAAGGTCGAGGGTTGGCGCACCGATGGATCTGACATGAATCGAACCGCGCGCTGCCTCCTGGCCACCGGTGTGGCACTCGCCGTTGCCCTCCCACTGTCCGCAGGCGTTGCCTCCGCAGCACCGGACACCAACTCCGCATCCGGGTCCACGACGACAGCCGGGACGACGATCACCGTTCGCGACGGCGACAGCCTTGCAGGCCTGGCCTGGCGCCATGGCGTGCGACTCTCGGCGTTGCTACAGGCCAATTCGCTCCAGCTCACGAGCGTGATTCACCCGGGTCACACCCTGCTGATCCCCGCTGGGACTCGAACAACGAGCACGCCCGCCGGTCGCTCGACGACGGTTGCCGCATCCTCGCCGACGTCATCGGCCTCCGGCGGCACCACGTACACCATCGTCGCAGGAGATGCGCTCGCCAGCATCGCATGGCGCCACGGCGTGAGCCTCGGCGCGCTCGTCTCGGCGAACTCGATCGAGGTGACCAGCCTGATCCTCCCCGGTCAACGACTGACGATCCCCACGCCGACCCGATCGATCCCCAGCTCCATCACCAGCTCCAGGAACTCCACACCGACCGCCACCCCGACACCGACCCCTCCGACATCGAAGGGCCGCTCGCTGGAGACGCTGTTGTCCTACGCAACGGCACAGGTCGGACGGCCGTATCAGTTCTTCAGTGCCGGTCCTGCAACGTTCGACTGCTCCGGGCTCGTGGTGGCGGCGTTCCGTCAAATCGGCATCAGCGTGCCGCACCAGAGTCGGGCGCTCGCCCGTCTCGGCACCTCGGTGGACTGGCGGAGCCAGCCGATTGCTGCGGGCGACCTCGTCTTCACCTCGGCGCTCGGCGACCCAGCCCTCATCACCCACGTGGGGATCGCGCTCGATTCGCGCCGGTGGGTCCACGCCGTCGGCTTCGGCCGAACGGTCAGCATCGGCTCGCTGCCGGCGACGGACCGCATCATGGCGGTCCAGCGGATCACCCTCCCCTGAGCACGTGGTACATCCGGGTCTGGCCCCAGATGAACCACGTGGACGTCCGGGCGATGTCACGCCATTGGGGGATTTCCCGTCAGGTGTTGGACCTGGTCGCCGAGCTCGGCGAGAAAACCGTTGGATCCCGAGGCGGTCTTCGATGGCATGCCCGACTTGGCCATGACCTGCGGCTCGAGCAGATACCTGCAGTCGGGAAACCCTTTACCAGCCAATGGCGCCAGTCGAGCTTGCCGACCGTGACGTCGTTGGCGGTGAACTGCATCTGGGCGCGAGGAGCCTCGAAGATGGTCTCCTTGGGCTTCTCCTTGAACCCGCCGAGCCTCGGCACGTAGGACTTCGTGCCCGTGAGCGCCAGCAGCCCGGCTTTCCCGGCAAGCAACGGCGAACGGCTCTCCGGGTCGAGCCCGAGCAGCTTTCTGGTCGGCTCGGTGCTGCCGACGTTGTCCCCGCCGGCGCTCAATTCGGACACTTCGATGTTGGCCGGCGACATCACGCGAGCGTTCTGTCATTTTCCGCGGAGATCGCCCGACTGCATGAGGGCGGCCAGCGCGAGTTCCACCTCTTGGGCCAAGATGACGCCCGTTGTCTCTCGGGCGATGGGCCGCAGTGCTCCGAGAGCTGTGGCGAGTTCCTCCGGGGTCGCACTGCCGGCGAACCCGGCACCGGCTCGTTCGAAGAGCAGCTTGACCGTGTCGGCGACGACCCTGGAGAGTCGGCGTCGTAGCAGGTCGCGGATGAGCGCCGACACTTCGATGTCGATGCCTGCGTCTCGCAAGCGCAGTGCGTGATCGAGCAGTGCCGGACTTGGGATGGTCCAGGTTTGTCCGGGTTGAGGCTCGACGTATCCGGCGTCGCGGAGTTCGGCGATCAGACCTTTCGGGACGTCGCCATGGACAGCGACGAGGGCCACCAGTTCATCGTGAGAGACCGTGGCCGGTCGGTCATCGGACCACGGTGCGCTGAGCGTCGCGTCGATTCCGAGCCACTCGGACACGGTGCGCGTCGGGAGCTTGCTCGCGACGAGGTCACGGATGCTCTGCAGGGTGAGCCCGCGATCTCGCAACTCGGTGATGACCGCGAGGCGATCCCGATGTTCGGCGTTGTAGACCGCGTCGCGGCCCTTCTTGGCCGGCTTCGGGAGTAGCCGTTCGTTCTGGTAGTAGCGAATCGTTCGCTCGCTGACCCCACTGATCTCCGCCAACTCGGCCAGCCCGTATTCCTCGGGAGGGACCGGAGGCTGCTCGTCGTGGCTCATGGGCACCATTCAACCACCTCCGGCACAACCGTGACAGCAGTCACTGACAATATACCTTGACAGTAACGACTGTCACTGTCAAGGTGAGTG
>Ga0307380_10005338_pt1 | contig 17061 bp, 9 predicted proteins | sample UN3MG_FD_202239 | JGI IMG/M metagenome (GOLD analysis project Ga0307380, IMG submission 202239) | Soil microbial communities from Risofladan, Vaasa, Finland - UN-3 | ecosystem: Environmental > Terrestrial > Soil > Coastal area > Acid sulfate soil | place: Finland: Risofladan, Vaasa | collected...
CGTTGGTGCCGATGTCGACCAGCAGCGTCGGCCCTTCGGCTTCGCCCAGCGACGTGGCCAAAATGCCCGAGACCGTATCCCCGCCCACGAACCCGCCGATGACCGGCAGCACGTACGCCCGGGCGCGCGGATGGACGTGCAGTCCGAGATCGGCGGCGGGCACCAGTTGGCCGCGTCCGGCGGCGGGCACGAACGGCACTTCCCCCAACGGGCCGGGATCCACACGGCAGAGCAACTGCTGCATGGTCGTGTTGCCCGAGAAGGTCAGCTCGTAGACCCGTTCTCGACCGACGCCCGCCTGTCGGGTCAACTCGCCGATCATCTCGTTGACGGCTTGGGCGACGGCGCGGCCGAGTTGGTCCAGGCCGTCGGGTTCCTGGCGGGCGTGCAGGATGCGGGAGAGCACGTCGTCGCCGAAGGAGGTCTGCGGGTTCAGGCGCGAGGTGACGGCCAACTCGTTTCCCGTACCCAGGTCGAGCAGCGCGGCGACCAGCGTGGTGGTGCCGAGGTCGACGGCCACGGCGAAGCACTCCGACTGGGTGTTTCCGGGCTCGAAATCGATCAGCCGCCCGTCCGCCCGCACGGCCGTTCCGCGGAAGTTGGTTTTGCGCAGCCGGCCGGGCAATTCCCGCAGGAGCTGGAGATCGACGTCGAAGGGCCCGATGGCGTTTTCCAGGCGTATCAGGTCGGGATCGTCGTCGCCGCGGTCGGGGGGCGAGAGTTCGACGTACCGCTTGCGGACCGCCGGATCGACGACGGCCGGCGCGGTCTCTTTGGCCTCGACGAGGATCTTGTGCCGGGCGGCCGGCAGAGAGGTCGGGGGCACTTCCACGTTCAGCGGCCCGATGACCGATGACTGGCAGGCCAGGCGGCAACCGGCCTCGATCTCTTCGGCGGAGAGGGCCTCGATTTCTGCGGGCGTCGGTTTGCTCGCCTTGCCGGAGACGACGACGCGGCACTTGCCACAGACGCCTTCGCCGCCGCAGGGCAGATCGAGCGCGAGGTCGGCGCCGCCGGCGGCCTCGATCAGCTTCGTCCCTGCGAGCACGTAAACGGTCTTGCCCGACGGCTGGAATGTGACGGGAAGTTCTGCTTCACGCATAATGATTCTTTCGGCTGCCCATCAGGGTATCACGGCGACGGGGGAGCGGCAACCGGACCGGCGAAACGGCGTCACTCGACGCTGCCGGGCGAACCGCCCTGGACCTCCTGCAGCAGTTCGACGAACTTGGTGGTCGTCGGCGTGAACAACTTCCGCTGACGGTGGATGATGCCGATCGGCCGGCTCATCTCGGGAGCGATCAACCGGACCGAGGCCAGCGTCTTGTTTTGGACCTCCGCCCGTACGGTCGGCTCGGGCAGGATGCTCACGCCGGCGCCGATCGCCACCGCCTGCTTGATCGTCTCGATGTTGTCGAACTCCATGACGACGTGGATGGTCACCGAACGCTGCCGCAGATACCGGTCGAGTTCCTTGCGGATGCTCAAGTCGCGATCGAAGCTCACGAAGTCTTCACCGTGGAGATGTTCGGCCGTGACGGCCTCCTGGCGTGCCAGGTGGTGTTGCGGATGGCATACCAGGACCATTCTTTCGGAACGCAGGGGCACGACGCTCAAATCGGGCGAAGCGGCCGGATAGGAGACGATCCCCAAATCCACCTCCGCATTGAGCACGGCTTCCACGACCCGGTTCGGACGCAGGTATTCGAGCCTCACCTTCGCCTTCGGATAGCGGCGCATGAAGTCCTGCATGCACCGGCTCATGTCGTGCAAACCGACGGAGTAGATGCACGCCACCCGAACGATCCCGCTGATGTCCATCCGCAGCGATCGCACCCGGGCATCGGACGAGTCGTAGAGTTCGAGCACTTCGCGGAACCCCTCGTAGCAGACCCGACCTTCGGGCGTGAGAACGAAGGGGCGCTTGGTGCGGTCGATCAACTGCACGCCGAAGTGGCGTTCCACGCGGTGGACCGACTGGGTGGCCGCCGACTGGCTGACGTTGTTGATCGCGGCCCCCCTGGAGAAGCTTTGATATTGCACGACGTCACAGAAGATTCGCAGCGTGTCGATGTTCATGAAGGCACCTTAGCATAAGCATAGCTTATGCTCAAGCGGCGTTTCATGAGGCGAGGCCCTCTTGTGCCCGTGGTTGCTGCCTTCCCCTAATGTGCATCCTTGTTTAGACTGGGGCCACTGCCAAGACCGCCAGTCAAGGAGCTACCGGCCATGAAAGCGCTCGTGCTGACCGGCTACAATCATTTCGAGTACCGGGACATTTTCCAACCACAGGTGGGTCCGGAGGACGTGCTGGTGGAAGTGCGGGCCTGCGGCATCTGCGGCAGCGACGTCCACGGCATGAACGGCAGCACCGGGCGCCGCATCCCGCCGATCGTCATGGGCCACGAGGCGTCGGGCGTGGTCGCCGAAGTCGGCGGCCGTGTCGGCGATCTGAACGTGGGCGATCGGGTGACCTTCGACTCGACCGTCTATTGTGGCCGGTGCGGCTTCTGCCGACGCGGCGACGTCAATCTCTGCGACCGCCGTCGGGTGTTGGGCGTCTCGTGTGGGGAGTTTCGCCAAGACGGCGCGTTTGCCCAGTTCGTTGCCGTGCCCCAACACATCGTCTGCCGTTTGCCGGAAGGGCTCTCGTTCGAGCGGGCTGCCATGGCCGAACCGGTTTCGATCGCGGTCCACGGCGTCCACCGGCTGCCGATCCGACTGAGCGACACGGCCGTGGTCGTGGGCACCGGGATGATCGGATTGTTGGCCGTCCAGGCGCTTCGCTCTGCCGGGTGCGGGCGGATCTTTGCCGTGGACATCGACCGCGCCCGACTGGAGTTGGCGTGCCGACTGGGAGCCGACGAAGCACTTTCGCCCGAGGAAGTCGACGTGCCGGCGGAGGTGATCCGGAGAACCGGCGGTCGGGGGGCTGACGTGGCGTTGGAGGCCGTTGGCATTCCGTCGACCGTCGCGACGGCCATTGCCGCGGTTCGCAAAGGCGGCTGCGTGTCGCTGGTCGGGAACCTCACCCCCCGGGTCGATTTGCCGCTACAGGCGGTGGTCACCCGAGAGATCACGCTGCTGGGTTCCTGCGCTTCTCGGGGCGAGTATCCGGTGTGTCTGGAGATGATTGCCCGAGGCGCGATCGACGTCGATGCGTTGACCAGCGCGGTTGCCCCCCTGGCCGAAGGAGCCCAGTGGTTCGAGCGGCTTGCCAAGCGAGACGAAGGTCTGCTGAAGGTCATCCTTCAGCCGTGAGCGGAAGGCCATGAAAAACTTGCTTTCTTGCCAACGGTTCTGATATCCTGACGGGCCGGCGTCAAGACGTCTCGAATCAGACCCCCTGCCACCACCCTACGACCACCAGGAGATCGAACCATGCACCCACGTCGCACCACGCTCTGCATACTTCTCGCCACGTGGCTTGGCGGCTCTTCGGTCGGCGCCCAGGAGTACGGAGAGCCGGACCGGGGCGAGCCGGGGGATGAGATGATCCAGCGGTATCTCGCCCGGGAAACGGACAAGATCCACGCCTCGTTCTTGCAGGGCGTCGAATCGCTCGAAGCCTGGCAGGCGCTTCGCCCACGGTACCGCGACGAGTACTTCCACATGCTGGGCTTGATGCCGATGCCGCCGAAGACGCCGCTTGTGCCCACGATCACCGGAACGCTGGAAGGAGACGGCTACGCGGTCGACATGATCCACTACCAGAGCCGGCCGAAACTGTACGTGACCGGCAATCTCTACCGCCCGGCGAAGGTCGAGCCGGGAGAGCGACTGCCGGCCGTGTTCTACGTCTGCGGTCATTCCAACCGGGGCCGCAACGGCAACAAGACGGCCTATCAGTCGCACGGGATCTGGTTCGCCCGGCACGGATACATCTGCCTGGTGGTCGATTCGCTGCAGCTTGGCGAAATCGGGGCCGTTCACCACGGAACGTATCGGGAGGGCCGCTGGTGGTGGCACTCTCGCGGCTACACGCCCGCCGGCGTGGAATGCCTCAACGGAATCCGCGGCATCGATTACCTTGCCGGGCGGCCGGACGTCGATCCCGAGCGGATCGCGGTGACGGGCATCAGCGGCGGCGGTGCGGCCACCTTTTGGATCGCGGCGGCCGACGAGCGCGTCCGAGTGGCCGTGCCCGTCAGCGGCATGGCCGATCTGCCCTCGTACGTGACCAACCGCGTGATCAACGGCCACTGCGATTGCATGTTCCTCTACAACACGTTCCGCTGGCCGTGGACCCGCATCGCCGCGCTGGTGGCGCCCCGGGCCTTGCTGTTCACCAACAGCGACCACGACCGCATCTTCCCGATGGACGCCAACGACCGGGTGATCAACCGCCTGGAACGGGTCTACAGTCTCTACGGAAGAACCGACCACGTCGACGCCGTGGTGAGCATGGGCGGACACGCCTATCGAGAAGACATCCGGCAGGCGGCCTACCGGTTCATCAACCTGCAACTGAAGGACGATCCGCGCGTGGTTACCGACAGCGAGGTCGACCTGGTGACCGGCACGGGCAGCGACCAGCAATACCCGATCCCGCTGGAGAAGCTCCGGGTGTTTCCCGAGGATTCCGACATCCCCGCGGACGAATTGAACACCACGATCGATCAGCACTTCGTCCCCGTGGCGAAAGTCGAGCCGCCGAAAAAGGACGAGTTCGAGTCGTGGAAGGCGGCGCTCATGGCCGAATTGCGGCGGATCACCTTCGGATACTTCCCGGAGCGGATTCCGCCGGCGAAGCTGATCGAGCAGGTCGACGACGAGACGGCCCGGCTGGAAACGGAGCCGGGCATCGAGGTCGGGCTGGACTACGTCGCCGTGTTCAAGCCATCGTCGAAGACGAAACGGATTCTCCTGTTCGTTCAGAGCCCGGCCGACGAGGCGCCGATTCCCGAGGCGGTCCACCGGGTCCATGAAACGGGCGACATCACGTACACGTGCCAGCCGCGGGGCGTCGGCCGCACGCGCTGGACCCGGAAGAACCCGCCCAACTACGTCGAGCGGTGCCACGTCCTGTTGGGACGCACGGTCGACACCGGCCGGGTATGGGACGTGATCGCGGCGGCCCGCTATCTGCACGCCAAGCACGAGGGCAAGTTGCCCGTGTACGTGGCCGGGCAAGGCGCCTCGGGCATTCTGGCGGCCTACGCGGCGCTGTGGGAGCCGGAAATCGCCGGCGTCGATCTCGTCAAGCCGCCGCTTTCGCACATGGACGACGGCGCCCCCGCATTGTTGAACGTCCTGCGAGTCTGCGACGTCCCCGACGTGCTCGGCATGCTGGCGCCGCGTCCGCTCGCCGTTCACATGGTTCCGCGCGAAGAACTGGAAAAAGTCGCCACCGTCTACGCTGCCGCGGGAGAAGCCCCACAGTTGGTCATTCAGGCCGACTGATCAGTTTCACTTCAGGAGCTTCCGCTTCTCCTGCTTGGACATGGCTACACTGACCGAGATCGTAACCTCTGGAGCATCAGGACTAGGCTTACCCTTGATTGAGACAGTCATCGTCATATTCATCGCTTGAGACAGGTGACCAATTGATGTATCAACAGGAAGCTCACCCAAAGAATCAAGAGACACATTCGCTTTCTCGACGGAGAATCCTGGCGGCATGGGCAGGACGAATTCGCTTATTTCCATCCTTCCCAGGAGTTGAAGGCATTTTGAGCCGTCAACGACAAGCACCTTCTCAAGCTTCGTACTGCCCTTGATATTCTCTGGTTCGACCTTTGTGCCTTTACCGGCATCGAAGCCTCTGGCTGCCGCGGTGCTATTGATGGCCCAACTATCTCCCACCTTCTTGCGCTCTTTCGTACCGAACATATCGTCGCCTGTGACCTTTGTTGTGGGCAGCGTGCTGAAAAGGTCCAGCATTTCCTCAATGTCTGAAGGCGCGGGCTTATCATCAATCAGAAACACTTCTTCACCGTCTCGAAGCTGGGCAACAACCTCAGTACCCTCGGTCAATGCCTCCTTTTCATCAGCGTCCCCGTTCACGGACATTACACACTTCGATACCGTCAGCGTGATCTTCTGCTCCTGCCCCCGCTCATCAACCTCAAGAACGGTGATCGTTCCTTCGAGCTTCGCCGTAAAGGATGACTTGTCTTCTTTCACGACTTGTCCCTGAACTGACGTTGTCATACGCTTGGACTTGGACCCTGACGCGGTCAGTTCATACTTCTCCCCTACCTTCATAGGCCTGGACATGCGAATCTCGTAGTCCTGTGCCGACACACCGGGACATGCAAGAACCAAGATCGCGCAGGCAGCACTCTTGACGATAGTCACTGGATACCCCTTTCAGATGCGGTCAGGTGGATTGATTGAAGGTGCGAAGAACACCCCAACTTCACTACAGTCACAACGCCAAGCCGTTGGCCGACTGACATACTTGTGAACGAGGAGCAATGGTATTTTTCAGACGCCAGTCTACAATACGGTCACCCGACAGAAAAGCCACCTCCCGCGCAAAAATAACCCCACCCGAGGCCTTGCGGCAGGTCGAGTGGGGAGCAGATTTCTTATTATACTCTAGCACGAATCGTATCGGAAAAAAGCCCCCGCTTCGATGATTCAGTCCGCTCGACATCTTTCGTGCCCCCCCCACTAGAGCGACTTTTCTGATCGCAAGGAATGTACTTTCCATCGCAATTCCACCCCAGGCTTCAATTCCACCGGCATCCCTTCCTGCAACTGTTTGCCCGTGACGGTCTGCTCGGTTTCTGCGCCGATGTCCCGAACCGTGTAACGGGTCTGGGCATCGGCTGTAAACCACTCGGGGAACTGGTTGATCCGCGGGTAGTCCAACGGAAGGTGCATCTGGACCTCGTGGCGCGGCTTGTCGAACAGCAGCTTGCCGGTCCACGGCTCGTCGGCGCTGAGGCTGATGTAGAGCGTGTCGTCTTCCCGCACGGCCCCGAAGCGGACGTCGGCCCGCCAGGGTTGCACGTGGAGGCCTTGCGTCTTCCAGAAGGCGTACATGATCGCCGTGCGGGCCGAATTGCCGTCGCCGTGCCAGCCTTCGACGATTCCGTCGGGCTTCTGCACGCGCCACATGTCCTTGATCTCGCTCTCGATCCACTCGGCCGCCTCGGCCACCGGCTCGCGATTGTACAGGTTGATCGCCCCTTCGATCGAGTCGGCGTACTCGTCCGCCGAACCCCAGTGGTACTCGGTCACCTGCGGAAGATTGCCGAGCACCTTGCACACCGCCTCGCGATAGGCCTCGGTCCCATCGAGCAGATAGACGGTGTAGATGCCGTTGTAGTTGTATCCCCACGTATCGCACACGCCTCGGTCGTGCTCGCCGGTTTGCGGATTGATCGTGTTGTACAACAGCCCCTGCTCGTTGCGGCCGATTTCGAGAATCCGGTCGAACATCGCGTGGATCGGCTCCCGGTAGGCCTCCTTCTTTTCCGGATCGGCGAAGTGCACCGCCGCGTAGAGTTCCGACAGCCCGGAGGTGATCTCGCAGCCGTGGTCGCGGAGCCGCAGGTGATCGGAGTTGCGCGTGGGATGTTGGTCGCCCAGCAGATAGTAGTCGCCCAGCCGGACGGCGTAATCGAGATATTTCTTCTGGCCGGTCATCCAGTAGATCCGCGACAGGGCCTGGAGCATCTCCCCGTTGACCTCCACGTTGGTCGAGGGGATCTTGCCGTAGGGCGTTTCCACCGGGGCGTGTTTCCAGAGGTCGTCCACGATGCCCAGCATCCGCTCGGACCAGGGGCTCTCGCCGAGCCATTCGGTCAGCGGCAGCAGGCCGTCCTTGACGTACTCCGAGCCGCCGAAAATAATCGAGTCGAGGTTCGGCTGATCGGCCGCAAACGCCTGACGCGAAAACGACCACGTGTCGGGCAACCGGTCGATGCGGCTGGTCAGCCGGGTTTCGGTGCGCAACATCTCGAGCATACGGCCCTCGAACAACGCCCGATCGGTCAACGCGGCGCTGAGCACCATGAAGGGATAGTTGTCCGCGGCCGAATCCTTGGCGTTCCAGATATCACGGTCGCGGTTGAGATTCCGCGGGATCAAGCCCGTGGTGGGATCGGCCTGCGCAAGCCAACCCTCGACGAATCGGCGGCAGCGGAAGAACTGTTCGTTGGCCTGTCGGGCGTGCTTCTCGGCCAGCCGAAAAGCGGCCTGCTGGCGATCGTCGGCCGGCGAGTCGGCCGCCTGCGAGTCGGCCGGCGGGGGTGGTTCCCGGTCCCAGATCGATTGCATCTCGGGAAACGCCACCGGGCCGGGCGACGGCTGCGCCGTGGTTGCCAACGTCATCTTGTAGGCCGTCTTCGTCGAATCGACGCTCGGGCCGTCCGCCGCGGGGCCGACCAAACGCACGGCCGCAAGGAACGCGGGTTTCTCGTACGCCCGTTTCAACGCAACCTCATAGCGTTCGCCCCGGATGTCCTCGGGCATCGGGAGCCGCAGCCAGCAGAAGCCGTTGTAGCCTCCGCCGCGGATCTTCACGTTCTTGGCGTTGATCGTGGCGACCGCATCGCGGGTATCATCCTTCGAGCCCCAGAGCAGTTCCAGCACGTGGCCCGTCGCCGGCTCGACTTCGATGGTCAAGCGGATGTCCACGTCCCCGAGCCATAAATAGGGCGTGTCTTCGTAGATTTCCGGGCCGTTTTCGAAGCGGATCCAGGCGAGCGCGGTCTGGTCATCAGGGGCGGCGGACGGCGAGTCGACCATGGGGGCATCCGCTGCCAGCAGTCCGAGCCCTCCTAGAAATACGAGTGTGTTTATCAACTTAGTCCTCCTTCTGGACGAAAACGAGCATGGATCGGACCCATCTTCCCGGCAAGGGGCAAAGCTTGCGCAAGACACGCATTTTCGCTGCCCATTATGGAGCGGGGTTCCGAGGTTGGCAAGCAGTTTCCTGGGGGCGGCCCAATTCGAACGTCCGATCGAGCGCCGTTTCGCGAAAAAGGGTCAGCAGGCATCTATCGACACAGGTTCGGAAATCGGGTAATCTAGGTAATTGGCTGATAGATTACCCACCTTTAGTTTGCACGCCGTTTTTTTCCATCCTTGACTCGGGTTTGACGCCGACCCTTCGTACCGAGTGGCTCCGCGGGCCGCCGAGCGCGAAACGGAGCGGCATGACTTCCTCTCCCCGTTGCGACGAAGAGACATCAAGGAAGCCGCATGATCAGAAAAGAGTCCAGCGAGGGCGTCGGTTATTCGGTGATCGGTTTGGACGGGACGCGCCACGTGCTCGCCGCCGCCGTGCCGCGATACGGCGAAGACCTGGACTCGCAGGCCCGCGACGCGCTGCAAACCATCCGCGCCGTGATGGAAGAGGAAGGCACGCGGGGCTCGATCGTTCGGCAAGCCGTCTTCATGAGAGACATTCACCAGATCGAGGCCTGCCGGCAGATCATCAACGACTTCTACGGCGATCAATTGCCGGCGACCATCTACATCCCGCAGCCGCCTTGCGGCGGAAAGCTGGTGGAAATCGAGGCCTTGGGAGTCGGCGGCCGAGGCGAAACGGAGATCCAGCGGTATTCCGAACGCATGGTCGTCTCCCGCCACGACGGCGTCGCCTGGGTCCATCTGGCCAACATCTATCCCGAAACCGACGCCACCAGCGTTTACCAGCGCTCGCTGAGTATCTTCCAGAAGACCGCCGAAGGGCTCGCCGTGCGCGGCTTTTCCTACGACCAGATCATCCGCACCTGGCTCTACCTGGGCGACATCGTCGGGCCTGAAGGCGAAACCCAGCGCTACAAGGAATTGAATCGGGCACGCACCGATTTCTACAAGGACTTTCGATTCGGGTTGAATCGTTTGCCGCCGGAAGTCAACGGGCCGATCTATCCGGCCAGCACCGGAATCGGCACCGAAGGCCGAGACGTGGTGATGGACAGCCTGGCGCTGGTCGGCTATCGCAGCGATCTCAAACTGGTGCCGTTGGAGAATCCGCTGCAGATTTCCGCTTTCGAGTACGGGCGGAAGTACGGCCAGAAGAGTCCCAAGTTCTCCCGAGCGATGGCGATCGTTACCGGCGATCTGGCCACGACGTTGATCTCCGGCACGGCCAGCATCACCGATGAGGAAACCCGCTTCGTCGGCGATGTGGAAGGCCAAACGCGTCAGACGCTCGAGAACATCGCGGCGCTGATCGGCGAAGACAACCTCCGCCGGCACGGAGCCCCGGGACTGGGCGCCACGCTCGACGATCTGGCCCTGGTGCGCGTCTACATCAAGCACCAGCAGGACTACGCCAAGACCCGGGCCGTCTGCGAAGGCATGTACGGCGAGGTCCCCACGATCTACGCCGTGGGCGACGTCTGCCGTCCCGAACTGTTGGTGGAGATCGAAGGGATCTCCTTTTCGTGGCGCGGCGACTGACCGTTGCCGCCTCACCTCGGCCGGAACGGTAGCTTATGCCCCGGCATAAAGCCGCGACCGGTGGTCGCGCCAAGCCACACAAACTGCGCCGCCGGTCGCGTTCTCGTGCAGAGTTTCGATCGGCATCGATCAGCGGTGGTGAACGGTAGGGAATGACAGGGCGCGACCAACGGTCGCGGCTTTATGAGAAGGTCTCGCCCACGTCGGTTTCGTCCCAGGGCTCCAGCGAGAGCGGGTACTTGCCGTACATCCGCAACGTGTTCCACATGGCCAAGTAGTTGCCCGGCTTGACGGCCGAGTGGATGCTGTTGCTCGACGAGAGGATCAGTCCGCCGCCGGGTCCGGCCTGGCGGATGACCTCCTTGGTCCGCTCGACCACTTCGCGTTCGCTGCCGAAGGTCAGCAGGTGGCCGCAATCGACGTTGCCCTTCAGCGCGATCCGGTCGCCGTACTGCCGCTTGATGGCGCCGATGTCCATCCCGGCGATCGGATCGATCGGGTCGAGACAGTCGATGCCCGACTCGAGGATCATGTCCAACAGCGGCATGATGTCGCCGTCGGAATGCTTGATCACCGGCAGGCCCACCTCACGAAAGCCGGCCATCACGCGCTTCAAGCCCGGGAAGAAGATCCCGCGGAAGGACTTCGGCGACATCAGCGGCCGTTCGGTCGAGGCGTAGTCGTCGCCGGTGAAGACGAAATCGGCCCCGCATCGGGCGACCTCCTTGGCCATCTCGATGTTCAGCTCCACCGACAGATCGACCAGGCCGCGGACCAGCTCCGGCTCGGCGGCCAACGCCATCAAGACGCCTTCGTAGCCGGCCAGGTTGCGGGGGATCGAGAAAACGTCGTTCAGGTGAACGCCGACGGCCAGCTTGCCTTTGTAGCGCTTGACGATTCGCTTCAGGCTGTCGTAGCGGCCGGGGGCGTGCGGGTCGGGCGGTTCGTACTTCTGCAGATCTTCCAGGCTGTGGATCGGCCCCTCGACCGGGAACTTGTGCTCCTCGCCGGTATCTTCCAGGACGACGCCCCACTCGTTGCGGTATCGCTTCGGCCCGATCTGTTCCTTCTTGAAGTCCGGGCCGGTCAGGATGGCGTCCAGTCCCATCCGCAGCGTGAACTCCTCCATCGAGCAGCCCGGGCAGATTGCCTCGCGGACGCGGTGGTCGAAGATCCATTCGAAGTGCGGGATCCGGTCCGGCTCCTCGTTGCGCAATACGCGCATCACCCGTTCGGCCGAGGTCAGCTCGCTCATCCGTGTCTCCTTGCTTTTCGAACTACAAGCGGTGAGTGGAAAATGGGGACTGGCTCCGAGCCGCAAATACTGTGAGAATCGCCGAGAAACACTGCCGGCTCGGTGCCTGTCCCCTTTTTCCACGGGGTTCCCGCACTTACAGTTCAAGTTACTTGAACTCGCCCGCGTCGTACATCGGCCAGAACTCGTCCGGCCCGAGAGGTGGGGAATCATCCGGGTGGGGGAACTCGACGTCGATCTGGTTGATCGTGGCCATCTCCCGGGCGAACTCGATGCCCTTGGTAATCCGGCTGGGCGTGAAGATCAGACGCGTCAGCTCCATGCTCTCCAGCGGCGAAAGATCGGTCACCTGCGAGCGGGCGATGTGCAGCCGCAAGAGCGGATGGTCTTTCAACGGGCTGAGATCCGAGACGCCGGTTTCCGCGATGGTCAGGCTGGCCAACGACGGCACGTCCTTGATGGGGCTGATGTCGCTCACCGGGCAGCCGGTCAGCCAGATCGTGTCCAATTGCGGCATTTCTCGCAACGGGCTCAGATCGCGCACCCGAGTGTGGATCAGGTTCAACTGCACCAGCGGCATGCCCTTCAGCGGGCCGATGTCTTCCACGGCGGTCTTTTCCATGGAAAGGACTTCCAGGGGCAGGCCTTCCAGCGGGCCGATGTCGGTCACACCCGTTTCGCTGAGATCCAACCGCAAGAGAGGGAGTCCTGCCAAAGGCGTGATGTCTTTGACGGCCGGATCGTTGATGCCCAGCAGCAGGATGTCCCGCCCGTCGCCGTCGACGAACATCTCGCCCTTGAAGTCGGGGTTCTTCTCTTTCAGGGCGGCCCGAAGTTCTTCCTCCGTCCTGATCGGCGGCAGTTTGGGTTCGGCCGGTTGGCGGTTGGGCGTGCCGGGCGCGGCGGGAGATTTCACTTCGGCGGACTTCCCGTCCGTGGCCGTCGAGTCCGACTTCTTGGAAGTTTCTTGTGTTTTCTCACTGAAAGTACATGAGGAAAACGTGGCCAACACGGTCAATATCAACGGACCTATGCGTTTCAACAGTCAACCTCCCGCCGTCGAAAAAGGGGACAGGCACCGGGCCGTCGCACGTTTTTTGCGACTGTCCAGCCGAAACACGGCCCGGAGCCAGTCCCCGTTTTCGACTCGTCGCTTACGGTTCGAGTACCCAAGCCTAGCCGGTGCCGTTCGGCCAGTCAATTGGCACAGGTCTGCCGAGATCGTTCCGGCTCGGCAGAGCAGGCCCGCCACAACGGGGGGTCGGCTGCGCGGTAAGAGCCGGAATGCGAGGGAAAATCGTTGACTGCATTGTGACGGTGCGTCAGAATAAAAGTTGCGTATTTGGCTGCCGCCGGAAGATCAGGGCCGCAGGGACGGATTCCGACGCCGAGCAATGGCCCACACGCCCCCCCTTCTGGCGGCTCCCGATCGCGGAAAATCGCGGGCACTTGTCTTGCTCGAACCCGGCAGGATCCGACCGGGAACGAGTCCGCTGGAACTATCCTCTTTCGCGAGCTTTGATCGTCCATGAAGACTCTCCTTATCTTCGCGTTCCTCGGTGTGGCGACGGGGTTGCCGTTGCTTCCGGCGTACGCCGACTTCTCCGTTTCGCCAAGCCGCGAGACCCCGCCGTTCCCCTACAGCGAGTCGGCCGACGACGCAGCCATCTGGCTCCATCCCGACGACCCGGCGCTGAGCGTGATCATCGGTACGAACAAGGCCGTTGATGACGTCGATTTGGGACTGCACGTGTACGATCTCGACGGCACGTTGCTCAGCTCGGTGACCGGCGTGAAGCACAACAACGTCGAGGTGCGTTACGGTTTTCCCTTGGGCGGCGTCGAGACCGATATTCTCGCCGTAACCAACCGCACCAGCGACACGATCGACTTCTTCAAGATCAACCCGGTCACCCGTTCGCTCAGCTCCGCCGGTTCGATCGCCAGCGGCTTCACCGATCCGTACGGGCTGGCACTGTGGCACGACCTGGACAGCGACGAGTTTTACGCGTTTATTTCCGACAACGACGGCGACGGCTCGATGCGGCAGTATCGGCTCTCCGCCCCCACCGGCTCGATCCAGGGCTCGCTGGTGCGATCGTGGAACGTCGGGTCGTTGACCGAGGGAATGATCGTCGACGATTTCCACGGCAGCCTCTTCGTGGGGCAGGAGGACGTCGGGATCTGGCGATACGACGCCCATCCCACGGCCGGAACCGGCACGGCCGACCGCATCGCCGTCGGCCAGGATACGAATCAAGTCAAGGCCGGCGACGTCGAGGGCCTGACGCTGTTCGCCGTGCAAGACGCCAACCAGGGCTACCTCCTTGCTTCCGAACAGGGCAACGACAGCTTCGCCATCCTGGAACGCTACGACCAGGACGGCGACGGGAACCTTTATGAATACATCACCCGGTTCAGCATCGTGGACGACGATATCGACGGTGTGTCGGATACCGATGGCATCGACGTGATCAGTACGGCGCTGAACAGCACCTTCCGCTATGGTCTTCTCGTCGCCCAGGACGGAAGCAACGATTCGGGGGGACAGAACTACAAGCTGGTTTCCTGGTCCGAGATCGCTTCCGCCGCGGCTGCCGACGGTCTGACTCTGGCCACCGACCCCGACTACACGCCTCGCGGAACGACTCCCCCCCCTCGCGATTGGGTGCTGCTCAACGCCATTGCCTCCGGCAACTGGAACTCCCCCAACACGTGGGACCACGGCACGTACGCTCCGATCGACGTGGACGTCGTTTGGGTCAGCGGCCACACGGTCACCGTGGCCTCCGACGGCAGCGCCGGCACGCTGGATATCGACGGCGGCCGAGTCGTGGTCAACGCCGGTCGCACTTTGGAGGTCGTCGGGAGCACGGGACTGAGCCTGGGAGGCGGAGCGCTCGATATCCGCGGCACCGTCGATACGCCGCTGGTCATGTTCGCCGACGGCACGCTGACGATCAGCCCGGGCGGAACGCTGGACGTGGGTACGTTCAGCATGAACCACCTGGCAGAGTACGTCTGCGAAATCGGCATCACCGGCAATGGTCTGATCGCCGTCGGCGGAAACGCCGTGCTCGGCGGCGAGTTGACCTTGAAGATGACCGCCGTGGGCGACCAGCGGGGGCTGATCAACCGCACCATCCTGACCTCGGCCGGTCCCGGCGGCATCGAGGGAACCTTCCGCGAAGTGCCGCCCGTCCACGTTCCCAACGAAGGTCCCGCGGGCCACATCGGCATGGGCGTGTTTCACCGGGGCATCCACTACGTCAAGAGCGGACCCGAGGAAACGGATCCCATCACCAGCGTCACCGCGGACCTGTTCATCGCCCGGGGCGGCGACTCCAACGCCGACGGGTACGTTGACGGCCAGGACATCACCACGCTGATCGAAAACTACAACGGAAACCAGCCCAAACCGGTCGCCGATCGTACGTGGACCCGAGGCGACACGATCGGCGGACTCTACGACCGCGGCGACGGACTGGTCGACGGACGGGACATCATCGATCTGATCGTCAACTTCGGCCGTCCCGATCCCGGCGCGTCCTCGGAAGCCGCCGCCACGGCCGAGTACGATCCGGCCACGGGCGAGTTCACCGTCTCGGTCGAAAACGTAATGTTCTGGACGCTCAAGAGCGACGGCCACTTCACCGGGTCCGGCATGACGGGTCTCGAAGCGTCGCTGCCCTCCGGCGACGGAAGATTGATATCGGCCAACGCCAATACGGTCGGCGACGGCTCGTTCACCGGCCTGTTGTCCTACCACGACGTGGAACTGGGGCAACTTGTCGCCCCCGGCACCGATCCCGGCCGGTTCACGCTCGAGTACATCACCGGCTTCGGCAGCCAAAGAATACAGGGGACGATCGCCGTGGTCCCCGAGCCCGGTACGCTGGCCGCGTTGGCCGCCGGTTTGCTCTGCCTGATCCCAATACTCCGGCGGTGGCGAAACCGAAATCGTTAGCAAAGTAGGCCGGAACAAGCGCAGCGCAGTTCCGGCACGTGGCTTCACGGCCTTTCCACACCAAATGCCGGAACTGCGCTGCGCTTGTTCCGGCCTACACGTCTACTTGTTCCGGCCTACACATCTCAATCCGCGTCGGCGCCTCCGTCGTACAACGGCAGGATGATGCACGACGGATAGCGCTGGGAGACGTGCAGCGTATTGGTCGCTACGCGGGTTTCCCCGCCCGCGGCTGGCAGCCGGCCGGTGTTCGGATTGGCGTCGAATCGCGGAAAGTTCGACGACGAAACGGCCACTCGCACGCGGTGCCCTCGATTGAAGATGATCGAGGTGCTCCACAAATCGACCGTCAATTCATACACCCTTCCCGGCTCCATCAGGTCCTCCCGCTCGAACGACTCGCGGTACCTTGCGCGGAGGATCCCGTCGGTCAGCAGCATCGAACGGCCGTCGGGATAGACGTCGGTCAGCTTCACGGTGAAGTCCGTGTCGGGGCAGTCGGAGGAGACGTAGAGCCGGGCACGGACGCGGCCGGTGACTTCGATCGGCTCCCTCAGTTCCTCGCTGGTAAAGACCAGCACGTCGTCGCGCGATTCGACCTCGCGCTGGTCCATGGGACCCTTGGGCAGGTTGAGGTTCTGGCCGCCTATGGTCGGAACCGGACCGCGAGGATCGAATCGGTAGGTGAGTTTGGCATCCGCATCCGCCGGCGCGTTGAATCTCAGCCCACCATCTGCGTGGAAGTAGACCTCGGTGGGTTGCGACGGCGGGGGCCAGTCGTCGTCGGCTCGCCAGAAGTTGCCCGGGGCGTTGTGGTCCGTGGGATCGCCCATCACGTAATAGTGCACCGGCTTGACGTTCGCCTCGCCGTTCTCGATCCCCTTGACCCAACGGTCGAAGAACCCGAAGGGATCGGCCCCCTGCGGCGGACGCGACGAGCCGGGCGGATACGTCAACTGGTCGAACTTCCCGTGCGCCAAGGGGCCGATGATCAACCGGCATTTTCCCCGGGCGTTCGGCCCGCCGTGGTGCTGGATGGCCAGAAACGAATTGATCGTGCCTTGCAGGAAGATGTCGTACCAGCCGCCCAGGAACATGCCGGGCGCGTTGACGCGGGGCGCCTGCTCTTCGGGATTCAACTCCGCCCACAGCGCGTCGTATTGCGGATGGGCCAAAACGGTCCGCAGGTTCTCTTCGTCGAACTTGTTTCCCCGAAGCCAGCCTTCCACCAGGGCCTTGCGGAAAGCGCCCCCTTGGTACGAGGCCTGCGTGTACATGTTCGAGAAAGCGACCGCTACGTTCTGCGCTTTCAGGGCCTCGGGGGCGTCCGGGGCGAGCATGTTCTGCGTGATGCCCATGGCCGAAGCGCCCCACGTGGCGACCTTGCCGTCGCACCAAGGCTGCTCGGCGACCCAGGCGACCGTGTCGTGTCCGTCGCGTCGCTTGCCCCAACCGTCGTTGTGAAACACCA
>Ga0307380_10005339_pt1 | contig 17057 bp, 12 predicted proteins | sample UN3MG_FD_202239 | JGI IMG/M metagenome (GOLD analysis project Ga0307380, IMG submission 202239) | Soil microbial communities from Risofladan, Vaasa, Finland - UN-3 | ecosystem: Environmental > Terrestrial > Soil > Coastal area > Acid sulfate soil | place: Finland: Risofladan, Vaasa | collected...
ATTTACCCCTTAGGGGTCAATCATCATTCATCAATTTATCCCCAAGGGATAATCATTTATAAAGTCCCCTCCCCACAAATCAAAAATGGCTAAATACACCATTAAATAATCAAACGAAAAGGTAGAAAATATGGAACGACCGGCCCTGCGATTGTAAAGGTCATCATAAGCCGATAAAGCTTATGCGATCAGGTGGTACGTAGCCACCGATAATCGCGGGTTACTACCTTGCGGTAACAGAGCCGCATACAATTGAAAGGAGCCGGTCGTTATGGAAAACAGTATAACACATGTAGCAATGGACACGCACAAAAAACAACACAAAATCGCACTTCATTACCCTTGCCGGGAGGAGATTGTCGAGTTTACCATCAACAATACAGTTCGGGATATCAAGAAAATGGTAAATAAGATCAAAAAACACGCACCGGGAAAAGTCGAATTCTGCTACGAGGCCGGCGTATGCGGATTTACTCTCAAGCGACGTATCGAGCAGTTCGATTGTCGCTGCAGTGTCATTGCCCCGTCGCTGGTTCCAAGAAAGCCCGGCGAGAGGGTCAAGACAGACCGCAGAGACGCCAAAAAATTACTTATGATGTTCCAGGCAGGGCTGCTTACCGAAGTAAATGCTCCCAGTGAGCATCAGGAAGCTGCCAGAGAACTAACCCGGCTTCGTGAAACCGCAAAGGACAATCTAAAAAGAATCCGCCATCAGCTTCTCAAGTTCTTAACACGTCACGGCTATGTTTACAGCAATGGTAATCATTGGACGCAAAAGCATATTACCTGGCTGCGCACCATCGAATTTACAGAACCTATGCTCACAAATGTCTTCGAGAGCTATTTTGACGAGATGATCTATTGCATTGGGCGACTGAAAGCTTTGGACAAAGAGGTTGAGCTTCTGGCCGGCTCACAGGAATATAAAGAGATCGTCGGCCTCTTGCGCTGCTTCCACGGCATCGATACTCTTACTGCCATCACGATTATAACTGAGATATTCGAGTTTGGACGCTTCGAGTCGCCGCGTCATCTGATGAGCTACCTTGGCCTGACGCCTTCGGAAAATTCCAGTGGTGACAAACAGAAAAAAGGGTCGATAACAAAAACGGGTAACAAGCGTATCAGGCGTCTGCTGAACGAAACTTCCTGGCATTACCGCCATAGGTACGTTCCATCAAAAGTGCTCAAAAAGCGAAGAAAGGGACAGCCGCAGTGGGCTGTAGAAATTGCCGATGCAGCCGGACGAAGATTAAGTAAACGACATCGGCATCTGGTAAATAAAGGGAAAATGCCCTGTAAGGCAAATATTGCAGTAGCCAGAGAACTCGCCGGGTTTATCTGGTTCGTAGTTACACAATACCATGCAAGAAAAAATATAAAAGATGCGGCGTGATGATTTAATCTTTTTTTTCATCAGCCCTCCACCGAAGATATTTTATGATTTAATTAAGGATTTCAGGATGCTTGATAGTGTGGGCACAACAGAGCTACTTGCGGCCATCCTATATGATAAGTTCGTTTCAGACGGACTGAACTCATGACTGTAGAACGCAAAGCTTGCGACGAAGAATATCAATGTCGGCTCTGCTCTGATTGATCAGGGTAATCCACGAATATCAGACTGATTCATTGTCGAAGCAGCCCACGCTATTAAGCGTCAAAAATATAATGAAACAAAAATGAAAAAATAACATTTGACAAAGGTCGTTCCATATCAGGATGGTCAGTCCATGAGAGTACTCCAGCAGCCGTCTGGAACATAACCCAAAGGCCTGTAAGGCTACTGGCCGGTCAGGAAACGAACTATCACCTCGCATTCCCCTGCATGTTTAGCGACGATGGGAATTGGCTTGTTGTTGACGGCGACAGGGGTCTAAAAGTTGTCCGTGTAGCAACTGGCGAGGTTTGTTTCACAACTACGACGGGTTTTCGCGACGACAGACCGTGCGGATGTGTGACTGACTTCAGAGGAAACAGACTCGTAACGCTATCGGCGGAAGGTCATATTGAAGTATGGGATTTGGGAAACATTCAGAAATCATCTCTAATGTGCTTAGAGGTCTCAGAAGATGTCCTTGGCTTGGCTCTAAGCAAAAATGGTGACGACATCTTCTGTGTCTCCGAAGAATTGATCCGCGTAATTGATTTGCAGACTGGAAGAGTCCGCAACAGTGTGTCGCCGCCCATCAGGACTCGCTTCTATGGGGATGTTGTAGATCTGGGAGGAGGGAGGATTGTCGTAGGGACTTACAATCCTGATTCTGAAGTCTGGAACGGTGTAGAGCGTGCACTCGTCGTAGACTTATTAGGCAGAGAGCGCCCGCATGTCATCTGGGAGTCTAATGAATTTGGTATGTATATAGGGACTTCTCCCGGCAGGGAATGGCTCACTGCGGTTACGGTCGAACAACACCCACATGAGGTCGAAGAGCAAGCACTATCCACGAATACAACTGCGTTGTGCCGAGCTCGATGCTGGCGGATCGAACCATTGCCAAACCTCGCAGAGTACCGCGAGACACATATGCTTGGAGGATGGGTGCTAGGCTTCAGTCCTGATTTGCGACGAGCTGTTTGCGTGCGTTGGCCAATTTTCAATGACGGCCGTATCCAGATATGTGATACTGAAACCGGTGCAGAACTTCTGGATTTGAAACATCCATCATATGGCTTTGTAGTAGGTGCCGCTTTCAGTCCAGATGGCCGAAAAATGGCGAGCTTTGGAAGTGATGGCTCCATAGCCCTGTGGGATACCTCAAAGGCCGAGTAATTAAACCTAGATGGCAGGCGAATCGCTTCGGGAAAAGGGGATGGGACGGTTAATGTGTGGGACTCAGCCAGCCCAGAAGAGGTGCAGGCCGACTTCAATCGTACCATTGAGATAGAACAGACCAACGACAATATAGACCAAAGGGATGCCGAAGCTTATTGCGAACGTGGGACTGCCCATTATAACGTAGGCGAGTACGACCAAGCCATCTTAGAGTACAACAAAGCCATTGAGATAAATCCAGTTTATCATAAAGCCTACAACTATCGGGGTAATTGCTATTATCATAAGGGCGAGCATGACCGGGCTATCTTAGATTATAACAAGGCCCTTGAGTCAAATCCATATTTTGCCTATGCCTTCAACAATCGAGGAATTATCTATTATTACAAAGGCGAGTACGACTAGGCCATCTCAGATTACAACAAGGCCGTTGAGTTAAATCCAAAATTTGCTGAAGCCTACAATAATCGAGGGCTTACTTACAACGCCAAGAATCAATGTGATTTGGCAATTTCAGACTTAAATAGGGCCATCGAGATAAATCCAAGATATTATGAAGCTTATAACTATCGAGGGCTTGCATATTACAACAAAGGTGAGTACAACCGGGCTATCTTAGATTACAACAAGGCTATTGAGTTAAATCCAAGGTCGTCTAGTGCCTACTACTATCGGGGGCTTGCCTATTATGACAAAGGCGAGTACGATCGGGCTATCTTAGATTACAACAAAGTAATTGAGTTCAATCCGAAGTATGCATACGCCTACAACGATCGGGGGGTTGTCTACTACCATAAAGGAGAATATGACAAAGCCTGGGAAGATGTCAATAAAGCAGATAGTTTGGGATATAAGGCTCCTCCAGAATTTCTTAAGGACCTTCGTGAAGCTTCAGGAAGAGATGAATGAATTAGGGCAGGCTGATCAGCAACCACAGATAACCTACAAGGGTCTGTCAATGACTTATAAAGGACAAAGTGAGAAGAAAGCTACCGAACCGAGATAGCTGTACAGTTCTATTATTGGGTCAGAATTGGTGCAACTCCTTATCGCCTCTCTTGAGCTACCACATTCCTCAGATGTTTTACGACATCAGGAATAAGATCTTTTTTACCCAAAAAGAACTATGATATAGTGAACTTTGTCGACCTTGCCATTCACACCTACAAGTTGAAACCACCACCGATAGAAATGCAAAAATGACAGACATTCCAGAACGTAGAAACGCTAATTGAAAGTCTTTTGTTACTCTAGGCGTAATCTCGTAAAACTAAAAAGCTTATGAGAAATATCAATTCAGAACAAGTTTCTGCGCAGCATCGAGCAATTTCTTCGTATCTCTTTGTGGAATTGGATAATACAAGATGCAAAGTCATGTAAAAAAATATCAGCGATTGGGATCAGAATAATGGAAAGCCATGCTGAGTTATTTGGTGTGAAGAAACAGTTTGACACAAGCCGCTACTTAAATTCACTCTGGATTACTTTCTCGAGTAGCTCATGGATCTCTGTCTAAGGCTGGACGCTCCGGCCGGATATGTTGATTCAGTTAATGTAGGCTCCAGACATAGAAAGAGTGTGATTAGAAAGGAGGTGCTTGTTTGAGATGATAAGAAAAGCGTCTGGATAGAGAATTCCGTTTTGTTGAGAAAGAACGAAAAATTGAAAGGGAACTAAAATGATAAAGACCATGTTATATTCAATCGGCATACCCATGATTTTCTCCGCCTGTATCAATGCTGAGGAAATTCTGCCCGGGAAATACAAGACAAGCTATATTAACCCAGGTGAAAGCCATTCCTATGTCTTCTATGCCGACAAGGGGGATGTTGTTACTATTCTTATGGGAGATGTAAATGATCCCTTCCCTGGGAATTCGGGTTCAGGTTTTTGGCCTCAAGTGGAACTGATTGAACCAAATGGGACTCGGACCTGTAACTGGAGCTGGGATTCTGCAGAAATCAACGCCAAAATCATCAGTGAGTCTGGAATCCAACTGGTTATAGCCCGTGAGCAAAAAGGCAACGTAGCCGGTTTGTACGGTCTGTCAATATTGATACTTACTCAGGGGATACCGACAATTTCTTCTCTCTCCGATGAGCCTGATCCGACCTATCAGGGAGGAACACTGACATTAACTGCTTGGGATGTAAACGATCAAGATGGCTGGATCGTCCAGGTTGATTTCCATCGTAACCTTAACGGAAATGGATATCTGGACCCGGACGGGCTGGATCAGCTTCTGGGTAGTGACACCAATGGCCAGGACGGATGGATCTGGAGTGGTTCTATTGGCCGATTACTGCCTGTTGGCCCAAACAGATATTTCGCTATCGCTAAAGACAACAATGGCCTTTGGAGCAATCCTGTGAGTGCTACAAATGAGATAGTAGCTCCCATCCCGGGCGATATCAACTTGGACGGCGAGGTGAATTGTGACGACATTGAGATCCTGATTGATAACTTGGGGATCTCCGGTTGCGGTGAGCCATCGTGGTGCAATGGTGCGGACCTCGACCAGAACGGTGAGGTTGATGCTGATGATCTACAGATCATTTTAAATAACTGGACGCAGACTCCAGAATGACGCTTAGTATTGAGCTACCTACATTAGTCCTCGTCAGTAGAATATAAGATAAAGGGCTGCGAGTGGAGCACTTGCAGCCCTTCTTGATATATCTCACCAAAAAACGGGCACCCATGAAGAACTCAAAATCAAATACTAAAATCCTTGTTGCCACAATATTTTGAGGTTTAACACCAACAAGAGCCCACTGGTTTGTGGACCAAAGCAGACGCGTATGCATTTTATCACCTCTCTCAGGAGCTGAAAAACACCCTCATTTCCAGGTGACATTTTGTCACCAAAATGTCTCCACAAATATTAATTTTGCCTATATCAAGTCCGAATAAATGTCGATTTTTTGCGAAAATACAGTTTTTTTCTACAATTTTTGTTGTGATATCGGATTAAGTAGACGGATGAAAAAAAAGTATCATTCATATAATTCTTTTGGGTATAGCGGACTTAGCCCTTGGCCACAAGCAAAAACAACTTGAAATCGTCACTTATCTTTATCATGATTCTTATCACTGTAATGGACCCCATATCTCGACCAACAAATCATGCAAGATTGGATCGTGCTCCTTGAGTTCTGCACGACAGAAGGGATAGAAGTCGTTACGGTAGAAATAGGCCTCGGTTCCTTCTGCGAAATACTCCATTTGGTCATTCATGCCGTAATGGCGAACCTTTTTGCCGGTGTAAAGAAGCACCTTTTCATAGATACCGGCAGCCTTCGCCTTTTTATAAGCGTCAACAAGACGTTGGTCATCGAAGCCGAAGTACTGGTCGTGATAGGCATGGGCCAATTCGTGGAGGACTACAGCCGGGTGTTTGATCATTTGATGTCGAGAAAGAAGATTTTTGGCCCGCGGAATATGTACCTTCTTAGCCAGACGTGGATCATGACCATGGGACTTCAACCAGCCGATATTTGGATGATACTGCATAGATCCCAGAGTGGGATGGTGATGCTCAATCCAAATCTCCAGTTTGCGCATCTTGATCAGTTGTTCTTCCGGTAACAGAATGGCGATCCGCTGGAGGTGATTGGCTAACATCTTCAGAGCAGCAGCCCCGGCCTGACTATGTTCTCCTTCAAGCATTTGCGGATCCACATGAACGGTCCAGCCTTCGATGTTTTGCACAACAGGATCAAAACGGACTGCCTCTACCTTTTCCGATGCCTGGCGTAACTTCGAGTTGGTTTCATTCGTAAGGGCAGGCTGCATTTCCAAAATGGCCTTACCAAAGGCCTTGCCAATGAGCAGGAATATCTCAGCATTGCCGTTGTAGTGGTATTCACCGTCACCCTGTTTTCCATCACGCCAGTATGGCGCTGTCGGAACATAACGCACGTTGTTGTTCTTGAATTCTTCCATCTCGGCAGTAGCGGCCTGGGCTTTGCGTATGATGGCCGACTTATACATCGGTCGATCACCTCCCTGGCCCATACCCCCGATCACGAACGGCAGGTTGGGCGATTTCAGCTCCTTGCGTACATCGCGAATGAAATTAGCCATGTTTGTCTGGTAATGTTTCTCAAAGCCGTTGTACTGATCGTTCCAACCCTGAAACCAGACAAACCCCGCAAGCTCAACGGACCCTACGTTATAGCCCGGCATCGATTCGGCAAGGTTGTCCATAACATTTTTGATGTGTGCCATCATTTTTCTGTATTCATATCCAGGATCCCGCTTGCCGCTTTCAATCTCCTGTTGCAGCTTGGTGGGGATCGTGGTCGGATCAATCGGACCCGAACTCGGCGGCCTGAATTCCATGGCAATCGCTCGCCCTCCCACAGCGTACTTTATGATCAGTACCGGATCCTCAATCGCATCTCCGACCAGATTACCGAATCCCAATTCGGGACCGATGCGGTCCTCCGGAGAACCGTAACCAATGGTCAACTTACCTTTTTTTCGACGACCTCGATTGCCAAGATAGTCGATCCAAACATCACTTCGTTCGACCCACTTGCCGTTACTCTTCAAATTGCCATAGGCCTCAGCATTCTCACTGACCACCTGCTCCAGGTGCTTAATAGTCCCCTTGCCCTCCATGTTGGATTGCCCTGCCAAGATGAAGACCTTCACCGGACTCTTACCCGGCTGGTCGGCACAGACACGCGTCGGAAGTCCGGCCAGTGCAAAAACTACCAGTATAAATGTGTTTCGCATGAGCATTGTGCATTTATTCATTTAAGTTACCTTTCTACCAGGATTTTCTATATAACTTTTAATGTCCTTGCCCGCTACACCATCGAGCCTCTTTTAAACATACTATCAAATCCATGCTTATAATTCAAAATTTCCGGCTTCACCTTTGAAGATATTTCAGACACAATAATTGTAAAAAAACATGAATTTGGCAAACGGTTGTCCATCTTGTGACATACCACAACCAATGTCCCCATACGAAAATCAAGTTTTTAGGTAATCCTTATCCAATAGACAATTAAAAAGGGGCCTATACCGAATCAATCAGTATAAGCCCCGAGTTAGTACAAATCTGCTAAATCAATCACACAACTAATTGCAACTTGCTATTACGGCTAAAGTTATGGAGTCGGAGCATATAAACGGATATCGTCGAAGTACATCATACCTGAGTCGCCAGCCACTGGATTATTCCTGTTACCAAGGCCAAGAGTAATCGTATTGACATTGGCAAGGTTCACGCCCTGGTCGGCAAAGGCTTGAAGGTCGATATTCCATGCTGTCCAGGCAGCTAACTGAGCAGCATTGGGATTATCATTATCGACACCAGCGCTGCCATTTAGAACAACATACATCGGTTCGGCTGCGTTAGCAGCCTCACCTCTGAACCATATTGTCAGTGTGTTCACTCCGTTCACTGTCCAGTCACGGTTGGAGGTCAAGACAGAAGTCGCCTCGGATTTTCCTACAGCATTGTCGTAGGACATCGGCATCGACTGCAAACCGCTTTTAACGATAGTCTGCTCGGCAAATGGAGCATCTAAATGACCAACGGTAGAACCGTTTATTGCCGGGTTGTCGAATCCGTCCGCCCAGGCAAGATATATCCTGTTGCTCCCCGGTTCATCTTCATCAAGGTCATTGTAGCTCTCAAAATCGTCAATGATAAGGAAGTTGGCCGTGGTAAAGTTCCAGAGAGGGCCTGTCCACGGGCTGTCGGCGTTGGCGTTATTGGCCTCATCAACACGCCAGTAGTAAGTGGTATCCCACTGGAGTTGTCCGGGGCCATAACTCTCTGAACCAAGATTGCCGCTGCCTTTGTATTCGGGGGAACTTGTATCGGCATTTTTCACGGCATCTTTGTCTGTGCCGAAGTAAATCTCGTGCGATGAACCAGAAACTCCCGGTGACCAGGTTAGAATCGGTGTCTGCGTTACATCCACGGCGCCGTTGGCCGGCTCCGGGCTGCCGACCGCGCCCTGAGTAATAAAGCTCCAGACATCGCCTTTATATGTGTCGATGGCATCAAACTCATCGACGCGCCAGTAGTAAGTCTTGGCCAATTTAAGTGTGTCAGGAATATAGGTTGCAGCTCCCTGAGGGAGTCCCCCGGCTGCATTATTGACATCGTCAAAATTGTCACCGAAATACACAGTGTGCAGTTTCGCACCAAAACCTGGTGTCCAGCTAAGATCTGCGTTCAGTTCTACAGATTCGGCAGTATTAGCCGGGTCGGGATTGTATGCAGTCTTGGGAGGAATACTAAAGCTCCAGACATCACCTTTCCACGGACTGTTTGGCTCAGTTTCATTGACTTCGTCAATCCGCCAGTAATATGTCGTACCTGGGACGAGACCGTCCGGATAGGCAAAGCCGGGGAAGCCGGCAACAAAAAAGGTTGCAGTTTGATTACCTATGAATGTACCTTCGGCTCCGGCGTTCACGTTGTCAAAATTCACATCCATATACACATCATGCGATACTGCATAAGCTCCCGGACTCCAGGAAAGGTTTACCCATGTGTCGGAAAGCATGGCCCCATCAGCAGGCTTTGGGCGTGAGGCATTTGGATTTGCTCCTCCCATATGGCCTTGCATTACCGCCAGTATTTCGTCCTCGGTCAGTACGTGGTTCCACACAGCAACCTCATCCAACATGCCAGAAAACGGCTCACCGGTCCCCACATGGCCCATACGCAGATCGTTCGTGTTGGGGTATATGGAACGGCCTGCTTCGCAGATCTTGGATACCTTCAACTCGCCATTGAGATACCCTTTTAGTTCACGGGTGGCACTCTCAAAGGTGAATGTCAGATGATACCATTCCGTACTCGGTAGAATGTCAGGGATAATAATATCGCCCCCATCCCACGCGTCATCGGCGCCGTGGACTCGAAACCACACTGTCCCTTCACCCTCGTTTCGCGAATAAACGCACCAACCGGGATCGGTCGTGTAGTTACCGCTGTGCTGACCGATTGACCTTTCAAAGGTCTTCTCAGGATTGAAACACCAGTATGCCAAGGTCAAGTCGGAGCCTATCTCCACATTGCCACAATCCACATAATTCTGCCCTCCCGGGAATTCCAATGCCATCCCTTCTTTGCCATCAACCCAACTGACGTCGCCCGTAATCGTTCCGTCCCATGCCCCAGTAACATCACTGACCGTTATGCCTGTGCCTTCATCCATAGGCCAATATGCCACGAGGTGCGCGTTCGTTACGCCTGCTGCCATGCTCAGCACTGAAATAAGAGTGACTAAACAAATGAATTTTCTACACATAATAATCCTCCTTCAAAAACTCAATATAGGTTGTTAATTGAAATACAAAATATCTTCATTGCGAAGTACAAAGTTCTCACTTAAAACTCTGTGCCTAACATAATACATAATAGCTCCTCCTCTATCGCAAACTAAAAGAATTGCGCACGCTGGAGAAACTCAAAGCCACAGATGCCCGATTGCGCCGGCACAAGCTTAACTAATATTATCTATACCAAATTATCTATCTTTCCGTCAAGGGAAATCGTCGCAATCATAAATTTGATGTGTTCGAACGGCTTTATATAAACTGGTAAGCTCTTTAGATTGTGAAAACAATAGAACTGGCAGCATTCCTTGGACTGGTCCAACTAATCAAGAATGTTAACTGATAAGTCGTAACGAGGATTCACCAAAACTAATGCGGCGATAAGGAATATAGTATTTGACTTTGAGCTCGTCATAGATGGCCAGCGAACAAACCCTATGTATGCATCTACATGCCAACGCCTCGACCGCGAGGCCTTCTACTCTAGATACTAGGCTAAAGATGTTGAAACCGAACAATATATTGTGCTATTATAGAGGCTGTAGTACACGGGAGCACTGTTTATGAAAACAATTGGAAGATCCCGATTGGTAGATGAATGCAGTAGAAAGATCCGTGGAAGATTGACATTATTCTAAACTCTTTGTGATTATCTACCATTATTTATTGTTGATCATTTCAGGTTCTAAATACGAGGTAAAGAAAATGGTGAGAAATATTCTTTTTTGGGCAGCAATCTCCTGCTTATGTTCTTTCACTTTTACTGTAGAGGCAACAGAAGTTCCGCCCATCCCGGAAGGTTATACAGACGAACTGGCCGTCAAGACTGCGATCCTGCTTGGCCGGATTAAGTTGATCGATGCGGGAAATGTTTCCACGCCAGATAATATTGAAGAAATTCTCAATATCGAATACGGAGTTGGCGGCGAACGTAGACTCCATTTGGACCTGTATCTGCCTAAAGGCCGCAAAAAAGCCACCCCTGCTGTTATCTTCATTCATGGTGGTGCCTGGAAAGGCGGCAAAAGAAGCGACATGAAATTTTATTGCGTGAAATTTGCCGAAAAAGGATACATCACCGCCACTGTGACTTATCGTCTGACTGGTGAAGCTCCCTTCCCCGCTGCGGTGCATGACGTCAAATGTGCCGTTCGGTGGCTGCGCGCCAATGCCACCAAATTCCTGTTAAACCCAGAACGCATTGTGGTTTCGGGCAACTCCGCTGGGGGCCATCTCTCTATGATGATTGGTTATTCTGATGATCAATCACTTGAAGGCAACGGCGGCAACAACGGTATTAGCAGCCGTGTCTGTGCGGTGGTTAATTTCTATGGACCTACTGATCTGACCACCGACTTCGCCAAAAAGCAAGGAGTTGTCGAGGATTTCATGGGTGGAAAAACATTCGACGAATCACCTAATGTCTACAAGTTGGCTTCACCTCTTTTTCATCTGACCAAGGATGATCCTCCCACCCTTATCTTTCATGGGACCATCGACAGCACGGTCCCAATTGTCCAAGCGGATAAGCTGGCAGATAAACTGAAAAAACTGAGAATCGATCACGTCTACGAGAGATATGATGGCTGGCCCCACGCCATGGACCTTGCCGAAACTGTTAACCGGCGTTGTGTTTATCAAATGGAGCAATTTTTCAAAAAGTATGTTCCAATCGATTAATCTTTGTGCAGTGATACTTTGATACAATCCTTGCTATGTCAATTATGAACAAATACTCCGTGTTGATTCACATTATCTATTACGAAATCTCCTCTTTGCCTCAGTAAATGTTACCAAAAGCCACTTCTTTCAGAAGCTGGAAAACACCACAATTTCCAGGTGACATCTTGTCACTAAAATGTCTCCATAAATGCTGATTTTGCCTATATCGAGTCCGAAAAAAGGCATTTTTTCCGGAATTATACAATTTTCAAAAAAAATATCGGGCCAACAAAGGATTCAATGGGCGATGGAACTGTCACGAATACCGGCCTCTTTTTCAGGGCAAATACATTGGGAACTCAGCAATTTTTGGGTGGTCCGTTCTTCCCTTGACAAGCACACACCGTCCCTCGTTATTCGATGGTGTGGGCGGGGGCCTCAGTGATGGAGCTCCCTATCCCGATAGCACATGCCACTGTAATGTCACATGGTACAATGTTAATAATTACGGCATGACCCCTTTAGGTTGCAACCCGCCACGACGACAGCATGGAATTCCAGCCCGCTTTTTGGCGGTTCACTCACATGCTGTTGTCATATCTCCTATCAACCCTGCTTAGCCGAGGCTGCGAACGACATTGGGCCGAAGCAAACCTATTCTTCCGCTGCTTGTCGTGTGGTGATGGGTACATACCCTACCTCTAAGCCGAGCGGCGGGGTTACAATCAAGGCCGGGTCAATATCCGCCAGTTTTCCAATCGTGGGTGGCTCCAGGTAGTCGCGGTCTTTTTTCCAGTTCCGGTGGAGTTTTTCCACCCGCGACTGCAGGGCCTGGCGTTCTTTATCGGTTAAATCGGCGTTGAGTAATGCAGGCTGGTCGGCGAATCGATACCAGTAGTACGTCACCACGCTACCGTCCCCTGGATGCGCCTGGAAAGGTCCTGCCACGGGGCCGGGCTTCTTCCAGCAACTCTCGGGATCGTCAGGAGTGACGTAGGGTTTGGAGGGATCATCGAGGGGCCGACTAAAGCTAAACTCGGCCAGCCCTGTTTCGGCCGGAACGTCTTCGGGCTGTACCACAACCCACTGGGCCTTTTTGTTATTATCTTTCACCAGGTGATAGTATTCAGGGAGCGTGACGAGTGGACCATCGGTGGTATCTTTTCTCGTAACCAGTTGCTCGTTCCACCGGAACCCGTAGGTAATTGAATCAATCGCCGTGGGAGTGGCAAAAGAATTCCAGGCAATAGGCACCTTTTTGTCTCTGGGGACAGGGGGTGTATAGATTTTCCATGTTGCCCCGCCTCGTCCTGGAAAGGTGTGCACACTGGCACCCGAGGGGTCGATAGCGCCACTGGCCGGGGGGCCGCCTTCAAACCAGGCCTTGACCTCATTCCAGAGCGCCTTCTTGTTGTAGGCGGTAACCCGGTGCACAACCGCCGAATCGCCCTTTGGCCCCCGTGGGAACGAGGTTGGGGCTATTCGGGCGTAGATCTGGCCCTTCTTGTCAACGGACTGGACGCTGGGGACATATTGGGTTTCCATCTGCAAAGCCCTATTGGGCCCGGATGGGCGGCTATCCAGAAACATTCCACCCAGTCGAGGTTCGTCCACAGTCACGCGGGACCAGAAATAGGGGGTGAAGAAAGCAACCGGGCCTTTGAAGTTTCCCGTGTTCAGAAACAAGGTCCAGCAGTTATTTCCGGTCGGAACATTTTTCCCGGCGGTGGTGGATTTGGCCTTGGTCAGCGGAAGCGGCAGATACCCGTATCCGAACAGTTCACCGCAGGTACCTTGTTTCAGATTCAGGCCATCGGGAGGCCACAGCACCCAGGGACTCAGTTGTGCCACACCGTACTTGCCTTTCGGTTTATCCCAGTCCCTTCCTTTGCCGGCCCCGGGTCCGTTGGCCCATGCACTGAAATTCAGGGCCACACCGCCCATAATGAACTTCGGCGTTTCCGTGGCAAACCGCGTGTCACGCCACCAGCCCAGGCCGCCCTCGATATCGGAATACAGTTTGTCAGGCGTTGGACCGTCATACTGAGCGTGCATCCAGGTGCCGAACAGACCTGTTTGAAAACGACGCCCCGGATATTCCTCCAACAAAGGCCAGGCTGCTACATACATGGAGAACCCGGCGTTATACGTCTCTTGAACTTTATCGTGAGGGACGAGGAGGTATCCGGCCATCTCTCCTTTCTGAATCTGATTGGGGGCGCCGATCAGGGGTGCCAGGGGCAAGACGAACACGAGAGTCAGGCAGGAAGTGAACAATGTAAAAAAACTTTTTTTCAACATATGGGAACCTCCGGCAACTATTTTTATTTTTTTATTTACAGCGTCTAACGTAGAACTCTAAAAACATACAGCAGACAATGGATGTCTGTCAAGCAGGGTTTTCGGGAATTATTCAGAACGTGTGCGAAATTTTATTCTGGCGCTATGTAACTGCTTGTGCTTGTCAAGGGCCAATGGGACCATGTGAGTAGACAGGAGACTCCCATGAACGGAAGCTGCGAAAGAGTGACAGGCACGCGGAAATGGCCCTTTTTCAGGAGCTGAAAAACACCCTGATTTCCCGGTGACATTATGACACCATTTTGACACCACAAATATCAAATTTGATGATTGATGGAAGCACTAAATCCCAAATATTTAGTTAAAAAACAATGATTATTTCATTTTTATCGGATTAAGTAGACGGTGACGAATAATCACGCATAACGTGCTGCGCAACCATGGTCCCGGCAGAGGAGCCAAAAATATTGAATTTATCATAACCCAGTATTGTCATAATCATGGCAATATCGGTCCTTTCTATCCAGCTATCCGTTTCGGGATCGTATGCCTCTACGGTAGAAAAAGTAGCTCCGTGGACATCTACACAACCCCCGATGGCATATATTTTTCCGTTCGTTACGCTGGTGGATAGCGGCTGGCATCGTTTTTGATAAGAAGGTTCGACTGGGCTGCAACGACAGAATCAGAAGACAACTCACTGTACCGGTTCGGATGATTGCTATCAAATGTACGCCGCATAAGAAACGTTTTAGGAACGGGCGTGGGCCTGCTACTGACATTCACAATCTACTTAACCCTTTTGAAGGCGAGGAAAAAGTATCTTCGTTGAGCATACGAGATTCTGAGGGCTTTGTGTGAGGTGGATATGGGTATAAAAAGGGCTGCAAGTGGAATGCTCACAGCCCCCCTCAAATCGTCAGTCTGAAGTATTTACTCCTTTGCTCACCTTAATCGACCGGGACGAATATATAGTTTCCGTCTGGGTCTTTGACTGGTGCCTCTTCGATTCGTTCATACGCCGTCTTCGGCCCCTGTCTTGTTCTTCCTGTTCCTGCGCACCTTGCCTTCGGTATTCTTCTTTGCCGCTCGCGCCTTAGCCCTCTTGGCCGAGGCGGCCTTTTTCTCGTTTCCGCCTGGTTTCTCCGCCGGGGCAAAACGATCAGGAGCAGGCGCATCAAGCGGGTAACCATCCAACTTGGGCTCAATGCTGGCCAGATCGATGCCGAATCGCTCCAAGACAGTAGGTGAAATGTCTTCCCGGCCGCCGGCCTTGCGAGTGACCTGTTTGTCGTTCGTAGAGATAAATACATAAGGTGCATAACTGTGGCCACTTCCTCCTTCATTGAAGCCGTGATCGACCACAACATAAATCAGCGTCTTGTCGTAAATCCCTAGTTCCTTGAGCTTAGCGATAACCTTGCCTGTCCACGCATCGTCGCTCTTGAGCGCATCGGAATACTCCTGGGAATTCTCGCCATGCTTGTGACCGGAATGGTCCGGCTCGGCGAAATGAACGAAGAACAGAAACCTCTTGTCCCTGCACTCCTCAAGGTTCTTCAAGGCCATCTCGCCGACCTTGTCATTCTCCACAAGGCCATTGACGAACATGTCCATATGATCTTTCGTGTTGCAGTAAGGTTTCCCCGGAGTTACGACGTACTTCTGGCCGTTCTCCTCAACAATCTTGCCTCCCGCCAGATTGCCCAGACCGGGTTTGGCCTTGTCCACTTTCTTTTGCCTTTTTTCCCTTTTGAGCCACTTTTCGTAAGGGACCTTGGTCGCACCGTCAGCATCCACGTGCCCCTTCTTGCCGATCATCGCGCGTGTTTCGACGTTATCTGGTCCTAACGCCTTCTCTACCCGCTCGAAGATCGTATAGCCCACCGGAATCGGTTGAAACTTGCCGTTGCTGTACACTCCAGTCTTTTCCGGCGCATAGCCGGTCAGAATCTGAGTCCATCCGGCTTTGGTATCCGTCGCGCCCGAAATAACGTCAATGTCCACCATCGAGCCTTCCTTCGCCAGGGCGACGAGGTTGGGCAACTCATCCCTTTCGATCATCTCCTTGATGTGGTTCCTCTGCGCCCCGTCCCAGCCAATAAGGATAACGTTCTTGCCTGTGTCGGCTGCCCGCCCGACTGAAACGGAGCCTAGGACTGCCAGGATTGTAACCGTCGTCAGCACAAACCGACGCACAATCCGTCCTCCAACGGTTCTTGAACTGTACAATCGTCTCATTTTCTATTCTCCTTATGTATAGGATAGTTGAGGATCACGCGATCCTCTTGTATTCAGCCGAGATTTCTCATTTGACTTCACTGAAACACTCCTTAAAACTTCAAGTCTCACAATACCATAATTTTATCTCAATTTCAACAATATTCCGGTAGGTTCAGCATGTCATAAGTTGTAAAACAACAGGAAAGCAAGCCCTGGCGTTTTATCTCTGAAAACAGCCACTGCTTACAACAAAAGCAAACGAACACCAACTTATTAAATGTTTTTCATCCTCAGTACTGTCCGGTTGTTTGATTTGAAAAACGTTGTAACGATTTAAATGACATCGAGTTATAAGAGAAAATGACTGTAATCGATTTGAAACCACTTTTAGACTCAGGCAACAAGCTGCAAAACGTCAGAATTCTTCGAAAAGCCACCCCTTTTCAAGAGCTGAAAAACAGCGCCAAGACCAGGGGACATCTTGGTCGAGTAGACGTAAAGCTCTATTATTTAGGCATACTTCGTATTCTCCGTTTCTCCTCTCTTTCGATTGAGGAGTGCCACAATATTCAGCCTTGTAAAAGAACTTTACGCCCCTCTCGCCTATGAAGAGCGAAAAGTCAAAACATTTTTTACCTGTCAACCCAACTTTTTCTTTGAAGGGCATCCCATCGTTTGCTCTGCTGTGACTCGGTCAGGCAGAGCCTCCAGTTCGCTTCGAGCCGATCATCGGACCACGAAGGCGATCAAGAGCGGCGACGTTCTCTAATCCGACACGCCT
>Ga0307380_10005340_pt1 | contig 17056 bp, 19 predicted proteins | sample UN3MG_FD_202239 | JGI IMG/M metagenome (GOLD analysis project Ga0307380, IMG submission 202239) | Soil microbial communities from Risofladan, Vaasa, Finland - UN-3 | ecosystem: Environmental > Terrestrial > Soil > Coastal area > Acid sulfate soil | place: Finland: Risofladan, Vaasa | collected...
ACACGACGATATCCTCGACCATTGCTGCGACGCCTGGAACAAGCTCATCGATCAGCCATGGAAAATCATCTCCATCGGTCACAGACAATGGGCCCATCGGTCATAATCAGCGGGACTTGGTATTAGCTGATCCCGGTCCAACCGATCTCCATAAATCTTGGCGCGGACACGGCTCATTGATGCCAAAGGCTCGGTATGGCTGACGGCAATCTCATCGCCGTCAACGGCCGCCAATCGCCGCCAGGCAACCTCCGAAAGGCTTGCCTCGCCCGGCGACAATAGATCGGAGGTCACTTGATTGAGCGTGGCGATGATCGACTTGTCCCCGAGCCCGATACGCACGCGGGCATGTGCGGTCAATCCTTCCGAGCGGCAGACATGGCAGTCCTTGCGCATGTAGACCACCGACTCCTGCAGCGTCTCGATGCCCAACCGCCTCAAGCGCAGCAAGTTTCCATGGACCGTTGCATCGTCAGAACGGTGGCTCTGAGAGTCGATGGGTCGTGCCATGGGCTAGCTCAATCCCACTACCTGGTCCTGCTTCGGAACCATGCACGGCCAGGACAGTTCGTCGGATATGCGCTGGCGGAGCGCCTCGGAAGCACTCGGCTCGCCGTGCGTGATGAAGGTCATGCGCGGCGCCTCTTCAAATCCGGACAACCAAGCCATGATCTCATCACTATCGGCATGCGCAGACAGGACATCGAGGTTTTCAACGTGAGCCCGAATCGGGACTTTTGTGCCGTGTACCTTCAGGCTGGACGCGCCCGCCGCGAGCGCCGCGCCGCGCGTGCCACCCGCTTGAAATCCGGTCAGCAATATCGTGCAGCGAGGATCGGGGGCGTAGTGCTTGAGATGATGGAGGACGCGGCCCCCTGTCAGCATCCCGCTTGCAGAGATAATTATTTTGGGGGTTTCGTCTCGGTCGAGCCATTTCGATTCTTCCACCTCCCGCACGTACCGGGCAACGTCGCATGTTGCTCTGCATTCGGCCGCGGTCAGACGGTGATCCGGCAAGTGATGGCAAAAGATCGCGCTGGCGTTGATTGCCATCGGGCTGTCCAAATAGACGGGCACATCGGGAATTTTCTCGGCCTGCTCCAGTTCCTGAAGGTGATAGAGGATCGACTGAGCACGACCGACAGCAAAGGCCGGAATCAGTACGGTGCCGCCGCGCGCTATCGTGGCGTTGACCACGTTGGCCATTGCGTGTTCCGGCTTAACGTCGTCGTGCCGACGGCCACCATAAGTGGATTCAACGATCAAAAAATCCGTCCGCTTCACGAGGGTCGGATCGGGCATCGTGGCGCTGGACGGTCTGCCAAGGTCTCCTGAAAACACGATCTTTGTGCCGCCGATGTCGATCTCCGCAATCGCGGCACCGAGAATGTGCCCGGCAGGCACGAAGCGAACTCTGGATTCCCGGCCCAGTAAGCTTTCCCGCCCAAATGAAACCGAGGAAAACTGATCGAGAGAGACTTCAGCATCCTGCCGCGTGTAAAGAGGCCGCGCCGGCTTGTGCCGCGAGTATCTGTGCCGGTTGGCAGACTCGGCGTCCCGCTCCTGAAGATGACCGGAGTCGGGCAGCAGGACGCCGCAGAGATCTTTCGTCGCGTGCGTCGAGATGACCCGGCCTTCGAAGCCGTCTCGCACGAGCACGGGGATATAACCGGAGTGATCGAGATGGGCGTGCGTGAGGACGACGGCGTCGAGGGTGCCGAGCTTGTACCGGAGCGGCGACCAGTTCTGCTCCCTTAGTCGTCTATGCCCTTGAAAAAGACCGCAATCGACAAGGAACCGATCAATGCCGGTATCCAACAGATACTTCGAGCCGGTCACGGTGCCGGCCCCGCCCAGGAAGGTTAAATCCGGCATGCCGGTTCGGGTATCCATCATTCGGGACCCGGTTGCATGGCCGCCGGTTCAGCGCATTTGCTCAATGGCCAGCAGCGCCCCATTGCGATGTAGATGAACGAACCAGACCAAGCGATGAGCAACAGCCCGTTCAGAGCCTCGACGCCGGTGAGGAACCGCAAATGGCCGCCCGGGAAGACATCCCCCAGCCCAAGCGATGTGTAACTCACGATTGAAAAATAGAAGTAGTCGAGAAATGTCTCGATGCGGGCGCCGCCAAAGCTGCCGATCTGAAGCACGTCAACCGCGACCAGATACGCGGCGGCGTAAAGCAGGATCTCGACAATATGCGCAAGCATGGTCACCAAGAGCACGACCAGGATTCGAGCATCCGTCGTCGCGGTGATCCCCGTCATCTGTCGTGAAAGCCCCTTGAGCACCGCGTAGTGAAATAGCGACGTCGCCAGGACCAGAAGAACTGCCAGGAACACAGCCTCGGTCATGATCTTGCTCCTTTTCGTCTAGCCTTTCGCTCTCCGCGGTTCGGAGCGAAGTCCTCCGGCGGCTTCTCCGCCTGGACCCGGCGACTACACGCACGCCGTCACAGCGTCTAAACCGGCAATGTCACTTCGACCCGCACGCCTTTCGTATCCAGGTTCGACAACTTGATGTCCCCCCCATGCGCACGAATGATCGCGCGGGTGAGTGGCAATCCGAGACCAGCACCGCCGGTGTCGACATTCCGCGCGCGATCGATCCGGAAGAAGGGCTCGAACACTCTTTCCATGTCAGCTTCAGGGATCCCAGGTCCGTCGTCCTCAATCCGGACCACGGCGCGATCTTGCTGGCGCGCGAGCGAAACGCGCGCGCATTTCCCATACTTGACCGCGTTATCGATGAGGTTTGTGAATGCGCGCTTTAGCGCCAAGGGGCGGCCCACGAAAGCAATCGCTCCTTCGCCGTCAAACGCTACTGGATGGCCAACGTCGGACATGTCCGTGCAGACGCTTTGAAGCAACGCGCCCAGGTCCAGATTGCTGCGCTCTTCTGTCTTGTGCTCGTCCTTGGCAAATGACAGGACCGACGAGATCATCTTTTCCATCTGATCAAGGTCGGCCAGCGTCTTCGCGCGTTGTTCGTCGTCTTCAATGAACTCCGCCCGCAGTCTGAGGCGCGTGATCGGCGTGCGTAGATCATGTGCGATCGCCACCAGCATGTTGGTTCGATCGGCCACGAAGGCCTGTATCCGTTCCTGCATCTTGTTGAAGGCGCGCGCCATCTGTTGCACTTCGAGCGGGCCGCGTTCCGGCAATTTGGCGACCGTCGCATCGGCGCCAAGACGCTCGGCCACGCGTGCGACCGCCGTAAGCGGCGCGCTAAGCCTTCGTGCGAACCAAATGCCCGCAACCAGTACTGCCAGACCCATCAGTCCGGTGGACAGGACGAGCCGCATCGGAAAGTCGTACTGTTGAACTGGGCTCAATAGCCGGAATGTGAGCCACGACCCATCATCGAGGCTGACTGAGGCGCGAATAACGGACGACGCAGACCTATCTACGGCCGGCCCGTAGCGTACCACGACCGTATTACCGCCGTTTCGACTAAGGTTTTTATTGATCAAGTCGCGAAGCAGGGACTCATAATGGCCCGATTGGCCCGATTGGCCCGATTGGCCCGATTGGCCCGATTGGCCCGATTGGCCGGATCGGCGAGGCGGTGCTTGCTTGGACCCGCTCAGTTGCAGACGGGGGCCGCTGGCCGCGGCAATGATCTTTTGCCGTTCCTGCTCCGGGAGCCGATTGACGAGCCTCACAAGTGTCGCAATCCGCTCGGCCACATGTCCGCTGCCGAGCAGCTCGTGTGCGATCTGTCTGTCGCCGTAGTAGAACGCCATGCTTGCAACGTGCGACCCCGTCAGCCCCACAAAGAGAACGAGGATTACGCGAGAGGCAATCGACCGCGGAAGGAAACGTTTCACTCGCGTTCTACCTTTGGCGTAAACACGTACCCGGCGCCCCGGACGGTCTTGATTAGCTCAGGATTGGCCGGATCCGCTTCGATCTTGCGGCGCAGGCGGCCGACTTGCACGTCGATGCTGCGGTCGAAAGGCACGGATTCGCGCCCTCGGGTCACGTCCAACAGCTGGTCTCTGGTCAGCACTCGTTGAGGCCGTTCGACTAGCGCTAGGAGCAGTTCATACTCGCCGCGACTGAGTTCCACCAGAAGGCCGGCAGGGCTTTCCAATCGGCGCTTAGCTACGTCAAGTCGCCAACCGGAGAAAACGAGGACTTCGTCTCCAGCCGCTCGCGACACCGCCGGGCCCTCCCTGAACCTCCGCAGCACCGCTTTGATACGCGCTTCGAGTTCGCGCGGATTGAAGGGCTTGGGTAGATAGTCATCGGCGCCCATCTCAAGGCCGACAATCCGATCGGTCTCTTCGCCGAGTGCCGTCAGCATGATGATCGGTAGTTTGGAGCCGCTCGCCCGGAGGCCGCGGCACAACTCAAGCCCGCCTTCACCGGGCATCATCAGGTCGAGCACTATCAGATCGATCTGCCAGTCGCGGAGTGCCTTGCGCATTTCCTGGCCGTTCTGCGCGGTGGTGACGCGGTAGCCGTGTTTGCCCAGGTAGCGCTTGAGCAAATCGCGTATCTCGCGGTCGTCGTCGACGACAAGCAGGTGTTCGCTCTCAGGTGCTATTTCCCGGTCCATGGTCTGATGATAGTGCCCGGTTGTCGGAATAATCCCCGATTTTTGTAACCGAATGTAACGGCCGCCAAAGCGGTAACGATTTGTTACCGAATGGCGCTTGTGCCGATACACGCCAGTTACAAGGCGCGCCTAGGTATTTCTCATCGAACACAATTCACGATGGAGATCCCGATGAGAATCTCAAGAACCGTCTGGGCCGCCGTTGTCGCTGTTGGGACAATGGCTGCGGCCGGCGGGCAGGTAATGGCCCATAGCCCCGGCAGCTCTGGGTCAGGCATGGGGCCTGGCATGAAGAATGGCGGCAGCATGGGCCCGGGCATGATGCGCGGCGGTCGCACGGGCCAAGGCATGATGCGTGGGGGCGGCAATAGCCAAGGCATGATGCGCGGGGGCATGATGATGCACCCGGTCATGATGCAGCGGATGATGATGATGCACGGCATGATGGGCGGCGGGCTTGGTCCGGCAGTCGTCTATGGCATGGGCACCGGCGCGGGCCAGGACCTCACCGTCGAGGACGTCAAGAAGTACCTGGGACGGTTGCTTGAGGGGCATGGCAACAAGCGCCTCAAGCTCGGGAAGGTCACCCAGCCCGACAAGGATACGATCGTTGCCGAGATCGTCACTGCCGACAACTCGCTGGTCCAGAAATTGTCCATTGATCGGCACAATCGAACCATCCGGCAGGTCAACTGATGTCCCCTAGCGGGAGCCATGGTCGGCGGCTACGGTCGTGGAACAGGCGGCCGGCAATGCGCGGCGTTATCCCTCCAATAACGCCAACAGCCGTGCTGCTCTACTTGACTGCGATCGGCGTTGCCGTGACCGTGGCTCCCGCGCCCTCTCAAGCCGACGGCATTCACGCCGTTGGGGCAATGCATCACAGGCTCGGCTGGTTCGACGGCTGGGTGCATTTCCCAATCGGCGCCGTTCTCCTACTCATCGCGTTGGCCGGTTTGATCGTGTTCATCCGGTCGCTCATCCATACGCGCCGACCTCGAGCGGGAGATAGCGAACCGCCCAAACTCAGACCTGACCGATGGAAGCACTGATCTATTTCCTCATTTGGGGCGCCCTGATCTTCCTCATGATGCGCTTTGGCTGCGGCGCGCACCTGATGGGCGGACGGCACGGTGGCTCGAAGGACGCCGGCAGTGACGGCAGTCCGATCGACGCGCCTCGTTGGGTCGCTCCGAAGAAAGCGACCGATCCGGTCTGCGGCACCACGGTCGTCACGGCCAATGGCAAGTCGAGCGTCTTCGAAGGCAACGCCTACTTTTTCTGCTCCCGCGATTGCCGCGAGATCTTCGAAGCCGCACCGAACCTGTATCTCGGCGGCGCCAGCCGAACTTCCAAATCGCTCTTGGAGCAGCCCCATGTCGGATCGTAAAGGCAGTCCAAAGCCCACCGGCGACTTGGGGGTGCCGCTGCCGCCACAGATCCCGCCCAAACTGCCGATCGTCGCGCTTGGGATGAGCCTCGGGTCGTTTCTGGCAATCACGTATGTGCTGTGCGTCCTGTTCGATCTCTGGTTTCCGGCGCTCGCAATGAACCCGTTGTGGTCCAAGTTCCTGCCCGGCTTCGTCTGGCTGACCTGGCCGAGTTTCTTCCTTGGGCTGATCGAGGCGTTTGCCTATGGCTGGTATGTCGCCTTGGTCTTTGGACCACTGTTCAATCTGTTCTCGGCCTGGCAGTTCCGGCTGTCGAGGACGCCGGCTGTCTCGAAATAGTTGTCTCGAAATAGTTGTCTCGAAATAGTTGTCTCGAAATAGGAGTAGCAGCCATGCGCGCTAAAGACGTCATGAGTACCAATGTCACGACAATCGCGCCGGACGCGACGGTGCGCGAAGCGGCTCGCAAACTGCTCGAGCGGGGCGTGAGCGCACTCCCTGTAGTCAAACCGGATGGCGCGCTCGTCGGGATCGTCAGCGAAGGCGATCTGATGCGCCGCGCCGAACTCGGGACCGAGCCGAGGCCCCGCTCATGGTGGTTGCATTTCGTCGCCGATGACGCGTTGCTCGCCGAGGAGTTCGTGCGAGGTCACGCCGTTCGCATCGCCGATGTCATGACCCATCCGGTGATCACCGTTACCGAAGATCAACCGCTGGGCGGCATCGCCGAACTCCTTGAGGAGAAGCACATCAAGCGTGTTCCGGTCCTGCGCGACGCCAAGCTCGTGGGTATCGTCAGCCGCGCCGATCTCATCCGGGCGTTGGCAGCCAATCCGCCGAGATTCACCGAAAAAGCAGCGGCGACGGATGTTGCCATCCGGAACACTTTCTTGAAGAGTATCGAGGGAGAGGGTTGGTATCGGCCCGAGCAGATAAACGTCATCGTGTCTGACGGAACAATCCATCTCTGGGGTTGGACCGATGACAAAGCGGCGGCGAAGGCTTTGCGTGTAGCCGCGGAAAGCGTGCCGGGTGTGCGCGCGGTGAAATCGCATCTCGGCACGGTGGTGCCCTGGCTCTGGGCCTACTGAAGCCGTTTGACAAGAACCACAAGGCACAGCAGCCTCCATCGAGGCCGTCCATCAATTCGACGATCTTTTCGTCGACGTTAGCGGAGCACGAAATGGCAAAAGCCAAGTCTGCGGGAACCGAGGCGCAATCGGCCAAGACGAACCTCCAACCCACCAGCCAAGCACACGGAACAAAACACGATCATCACCATGGCCACCAACATTGCGATGGCGCGAAAGTGAAGCCGTCCACCGATGCGGCCTATTTCTGCCCGATGTGCCCGGGCGTGGAGAGCGACAAGCCCGGGGCCTGCCCGAAATGTGGAATGTCACTCGATGCCGCCGCGCCACCCATGCCCGAAATCCGGGTCCAGTACACCTGCCCAATGCATCCGGAGATAGTGAAGGACGAGCCAGGCGATTGCCCGATCTGTGGCATGGCCCTCGAGCCAGTCACAGTCACGCTGGAGGAGACCGAAGACCCCGAACTCAAGAACATGAACCGACGGTTCTGGATGAGCGCGGCGCTGTCCATCCCACTCGTAGTCATCGCGATGGGCGATCTAATCCCAGGCAAGCCGCTCCATGGCTTGATCCCCGAGGGCTGGGGTCGTTGGATAGAATTAGCGCTCGGCACGCCAGTGGTCCTCTGGGGCGGCTGGCCGTTTTTCCAGCGTGGCTGGGCCTCGATCGTCAATCGCAGCCTCAACATGTTCACCTTGATCAGCATCGGCACCGGGGTCGCGTGGGTCTACAGTATGATCGCAACGGTGGCGCCCCGCATCTTCCCTTCCTCGTTCCGCGCCGCCAACGGCAGCGTCGCGGTCTATTTCGAGGCCGCCGCGGTGATCGTGACCCTGGTGCTGCTCGGCCAAGTCCTGGAACTAAAAGCGCGTAGCCAGACCAGCAACGCGATCAAGGCACTCCTGGGACTCGCGCCCAAGACCGCGCGGATCATTCGCGACGATGGCAGCGAGGAGGACATCCCGCTTGAGCAGGTGAAACCTGGTGACCTCTTGCGCGTGCGGCCGGGCGAGAAAATCCCGGTCGATGGCGTCGTCGCCGAGGGTACCAGCTATATCGACGAGTCGATGATTACCGGCGAGCCGGTGCCCGTGGGCAAGAAGGTCGGCGACCGCGTGACCGGCGCCACAGTCAACGGCGAAGGCGGATTTGCGATGCGCGCAGAACACGTTGGAGCCGAGACGCTGCTGGCCCAGATCGTCAAGATGGTCGCCGAAGCGCAGCGCAGCCGTGCCCCGATCCAGAAGCTGGCCGACGTGGTTGCCGGCTACTTCGTGCCGGCGGTTGTCGTGATCGCGATCGTTACCTTCCTCATCTGGTCGCTGTTCGGCCCTGCGCCGGCAATGGCCTTTGGCTTGATCAACGCCGTCGCGGTGCTGATCATCGCTTGCCCCTGCGCGCTCGGGCTTGCGACGCCAATGTCGATTATGGTCGGCACCGGCCGAGGCGCCATGGCCGGCGTTCTGATCAAGAACGCCGAAGTGCTGGAAACCATGGAGAAGGTCGACACGTTGGTCGTCGACAAGACCGGCACGCTCACCGAAGGCAAGCCGAGGCTGACCGAGATCGTGCCGGTGGGCGATGCGAAGGAAGCCGATTTGCTGGCGCTCGCCGCCAGCCTCGAGCGTGGCAGCGAGCACCCGCTCGCCAAAGCGATCATCGACTGCGCAGAGGAGCGCAACGTCAAGCTGGCCAAGACCACGGGCTTCAAGTCGGTCACCGGCAAGGGGGTCACCGGCACGGTCGACGGCCGAAAAGTCGCGCTCGGTAACGCCCGGCTTCTGGAGCAGCTCAAGATCGACGCGGAGCCGTTGCACGAGCGTGCTGACGCCATGCGCAGCGATGGCGCCACGGTGATGTACCTGGCGGTCGACGGCAAGCCCGGCGGGCTAATCGCCGTCGCCGACCCGATCAAGGAATCGACGCCTGAGGCAATTGACCTGCTGCGCAGCGACGGCATCAAGATCATCATGCTAACCGGCGACAACCGAACGACTGCGGAGGCGGTGGCGAGCAAGCTCAACCTCGACGGGGTCGAGGCCGACGTGCTGCCCGAACAGAAGAGCGAGATCGTGAAAAAGCTCCAGGCCGAGGGCCGCTTCGTGGCGATGGCCGGGGATGGTATCAACGACGCCCCGGCGCTGGCACAGGCACAGGTCGGCATCGCCATGGGAACCGGGACCGACGTCGCGATGGAGAGCGCAGGCGTGACCCTGGTCAAGGGCGACCTGCGCGGCATCGTGCGCGCCCGGCGGCTGAGCCGGGCGACCATGCGAAACATCCGCCAGAACCTGTTTTTCGCCTTCATCTACAACGCGCTGGGCGTGCCGATCGCAGCGGGCGTCCTCTATCCTGTCTTCGGACTGCTCTTGAGCCCGATCATCGCCGCAGCGGCGATGAGCCTGAGTTCAGTGTCCGTGATCGGAAATGCACTGCGGCTTCGCACGACCCGGCTTTAAGACCGGATCCAGCGCCGGTCTCGTCACCCTGCGGTCGGCAATTTGCGGCGCTGCGGATTTTCGTTGGCAGTGCCGGAACACCGCCATTTAGTGCGGAGTTCGATTGGGTTGGCCCACCCCAGATCACTCTTTCGCCGTTCTTCCACCTCTCCGACAGGAGGCGGCAAGTATACCCGAAACAACGCAACCGGATCGTCCTCCGGAGTGATCGAGCACCTTTTTCGTAACGCCGCGTAACACCGAGCCGGCTGGTTACGCTGCGTCACCGAGTTCGGCTTGGCTCATTTGCCCGATCGAATACGCTGTCGACAGGTTGAACCCGGTATCGGCGAAGCGTCTTCAGATGGCCCGCGGTTGTCACATCTCGTCTCGAAAGCCGTGCGTATCGCGTCGACCCACACGGGGCTTGAGCCGCCATTGACCCATGGCGAATAAGCGTCGATGCGGGCCCGAATGTCATCGGTCGCCTGGTACCGAACGAATCGATCGAAGAAAGGAAAGATCAATGCAAACCATGATCGCCCGAACCATTACGGCCGCGCTCCCAGTCGCCGCGCTTCTGTTCGGCAGTGTCGCAGCTGGCGCTGCCGAGCGGCTTGTCTACGTTCCACTTGGCAGCGCGGCAAAAGTCGTGATCGTTGACGTCCAGAAGAGTGCGGTCGTCCGTGAGATCAAGGATCTGCCGGCAGTCCATGGGCTTGCCGGCACGCCCGACGGACGGTTTCTGATCGCCGGAAGCTATGACGAACGCCCCGCCCAGGCCGGCACGTCAAAGAAGCCAGCCGGAGTTTCGGAAAAAGATCATCAGGCGCATCACGCAAAGCGCCCGGAAGGCGCGCGCAACGAAGATGCGGTTCTGAGCACGGTCTCGATCGTCGAGGCTGCGAGCGGCAAGGTCGTACGGCGCATAGATGTGCCTGGCGCGGTTCACCATGTCGCTGTCCGCCCCGACGGCAAGTACGCGGTTGTGACCCATCCCAACCAGGACGCGATCACCGTTATCGATCTCGGCAGCCACGAGGTCGTGGACACGATCAAAACCGGAACCCAGCCGAACTATGCCGTATTCAGTCCCGACGGCAGTCATCTCTTCGTCAGCAACGCCGGCGCGGGCACCATCAGCCAATTGGAGACCAAGGGTTGGTCCGTGCTTGGGAGTATCAAAGTCGGGGAACAGCCGGAGCACATCGTGTTGTCGCGCGACGGCAAAACGCTCTTTGTCAACAACGTAGAGGGCGGATCGGTCTCGGTGGTCGATACCCAAGACGGCAAGGTGACCAAGACTGTGCCCATCGGCTCGACGCTCCACGGCATCGACCTCTCCGATGACGGCACAACTTTGTTCGTGGCGTCGTTGGGAGACAACAAGATAGTGGCGGTCGATCTGCGAACCTGGACCAACCGCAGCGTCGTGCTCTCACCGGCGCCTTACCACCTCGCAACTATCCGCGGCACCGGGAAGGTCTATGTCTCCAGCGCCGATATGCCCAAGCTCTGGATCGTCGATCAAAAGACGCTGGCCATAGCCGGACAGATAAAGATCGGCGGCAAGGGGCATCAGATCGTGCTGGCCCAGACCAAATAGGCCGGTTGTCGACCTGCCGCTGAGAAAGGTATCCGAGATGGCTCAGGAACGACGACCGGATGGGGATACGCGGGCCGCGCGGCTTCGTTCGGTCGTCGTCCTGGCCGGATTTCTGGTCATAGCCGGATACTTTCTGTGGACCGAGCACCAGGCGCGCGTGATGGTCGCTCTGCCCTATCTGCCTTGGCTTCTGCTGCTCGCCTGCCCATTCTTGCACTTTTTCATGCATCGGGGTCACGGCGGGCATGGCAAAGGTGACGGAACGGATGCGAAGGATAGGAGCATCTCGGATGACTGAGGGTGCGCCGTCCTATGGTCTCTGGTCGTTGGTCGTCATCAACTCGGCCATCTTCATCTTCTTCGCCTTCAGCTTCTTCAAACCGCGGACCAAACGCGATTGGCGGTCCTTCGGTGCTTTCAGTGCCTTCCTGGTTGCCTTGTTTACCGAGATGTACGGCTTCCCGCTCACCATCTATGTACTCTCCGGATGGCTGCAGAGCCGATATCCGGGCATCAATTGGTTGGCTCACGATTCGGGGCATCTTCTGGAAATGCTGTTCGGGTGGAAAACCAACCCGCACCTCGGTCCGTTCCATCTGTTGAGTTTCGTGTTGATCGGGGCGGGCTTCATTTTGATCGCCAGGTCGTGGCGCGTGCTCTACGAAGCGCAACGTCAGAAGCGGCTCGCGATCAGTGGCCCCTACGGCTATGTCCGACACCCGCAATACGCCGGGTTCATCCTGGTGATGCTGGGTTTCCTGTTCCAGTGGCCGACGCTGCTGACCCTCGTCATGTTCCCGGTGCTTGTCTGGGTCTATGCGCGTCTGGCGCGCCGCGAGGAACAGGAAACGATCGCTTCCTTCGGCGAAGCCTACCTCCGTTACCGGGAGGCCGTGCCCGCTTTTGTGCCAAAGCGCGAAGCCCTCATGCGCAGATGGAATGATGCCTGACGCTTCGATCAGCCCAGATCTAAGGCCACGCGACGGCCGAGAGCCGCGGCGCGATTTCCTCTTCCTGTCCACCGCAGCCACGGCCGCATTCGCAGCCGGGGCAATGCTTTGGCCGCTGATCGCCAGTATGAGCCCGGCAAGCGACACACTGGCGTTACGCTCCATCAAGGTGGACCTGAGCCCGATCCAATTGGGCCAGCGGGTTACCGTAAAATGGCGGGGGCAGCCAGTGTTCATTGATCACCGAGCGCCACAACAGGTTGGCCGCGCCAAGGCTGACGACGATGCGTTGCTCAAGGACCCGGAGCCAGACAGCGCGCGCGTGAAGCGTCAGCAATGGCTGATCGTCGTCGGCGTGTGCACCCATCTCGGATGCGTGCCGCTTGGTCAACTCTCCGGAGATCGGCGGGGGAAATGGGGCGGTTGGTTCTGCCCTTGCCACGGGTCACATTACGACACATCGGGGCGCATCAGACAGGGCCCGGCGCCTCGCAACCTTGTGGTGCCACAGTACCGCTTCCTTTCCGACAATCTCATACAGATCGGGTAGTCCTGTATATTCCCCCTTCCCCGAATATCTCGCCAATGTTGCTTCGTGAATAGCGGAGGACAACTTCAAATGGCTTTGCGCCAATCCTGCGAGCGGGCGCGTTTCGGCCCCGAAATGCCACAATTATGGCGGCATTCCATATGGCGATTGCCTATTTTTTGGTCAATTCTCGATTCTTGGTTCAAACTATGGCATGATTAGGTAGTTGGATATGACGACGAACGGTCACCGGCAAAAAGGGAGGTGACCATGTTGTGCGCCTATGCCGCCTTGTTCGTTGCTATCTCTGCGTTGAGTTGCGCCGGCAGTGCTCCAATTGATATCCATGCGAGCGGTAGCGATCGCGCAGTGGGACGTATTTCGCTTGATCGGATCGGAGCCGTGCGAGCTGACGCCCGGCCGCGAACGATCTTGTCAACCCGGCCGGCATATCCGGTGCTGATCCAATCCGCCGCAGCGAAGCAAGAACCGGCAAAAGAGTTGCAGTTGCCGCCTTCGATCCTTGGAAAGTGGTGCAACGATCACAAAGAGATCTGGATATTTGGGACCAATTTTCTGACCCATCGACAGCTCGACAACACGCACGAACATCGGGTTAGATACAAATGGAAATCCGACCGTATGACAGTCTATGTCGACGGCTATCCAGATGAGTTTCTTCCGCTAACAAACGATGGAACGCGCATGAAGCTGCTTTCGAGCGGCTTGGATAGCGAGATGAATGGCTGGTTGTTTTGGCGGTGTCCGGACATATATTCCGGTAACGATTTCTTAGTACTTTCCGCCAAAGTTAGTAGGACCATATCGGACGTCGGTGGACGAAAGTTCAACCGACCAAAGTGTCCAAGACGCAGTGGCGGCACGGGCCGGCCAAAAGGCGAATTCAGGAATCGATGCGAATGGTCTTTGGTCAGTTCCGCCGCGTCATGGCACTATTGGTCGCGATTGCATTCGTCATCGCGCCGTTGGCGTCGATCTCTGTCGAATATGGCCATCGAGTCCATGGCGGCGAGCCGAATCAACTAGCTGGTAGCACAGCACCGCTCCAAAATGGATCGCACGGCGATCCGCAAAATTTCTCGCATTGCGGGACCATCGCCTGCACCGTCTTTGTGCCGCCATCTAGCCCGGATCGCGCGGCATTCCGGATAGCGTCGAGCCTCAGTCTGGTCATTCAAAACGACGCCACGCCTAACCCGCGTTGGTTATCGCTGGACCCGCCCATCCCGCGCTGAACCTCCAAACTCCTCGGTACGGCAATTCCGTAGACTGGGAAGCTCCGCGCTCTCAGCCAAGGAGTCCTATCCGTCTGTTCCCAATGCCCACCACGAAAACTTCAATCCACGAGGTTCAAAAATGTCCGCGACAATTCGAAGGCTCGCCCTCCTGACTACACTTGCCGCCGGCGCACTAACGCTCGCAGCGCCGACGGCCACTCTCGCCGGCCCTGGCCACAAAAAATTCGCATTCGGCATGCCGGGTAAGGCACAACAGGTGACACGTACCGTGCGTCTACAAGCGAGCGACGTGAAGTTCGATCTAAAAAAGCTGGACTTTCGCGTCGGTGAAACGGTCAAATTCATAATCGTGAATAAGGGCGAAGGCGACCATGAACTCACCATCGGCGATGCGGCCACGCAGCTGGCGCATCGGAAAGAAATGGAAAAGGTTATGGAAAAGGGCGGCATGAGCCATCACGGCCATGGCCACCCGAACGCGACCTATTTGAAACCCGGAAAAACCCGGACACTGATCTGGAAGTTTACGAAATCCGGCTCCTTCGAGTTCGGATGCAACATTCCCGGACACTATGAAGCCGGCATGAAAGGCAAAATCGTCGTCTCCGGCTAAGTCAGCGCCGCTGATCAGAGTTATGATGCGGCCCCACCGGTCTATCCGGTGGGGCCGTTTCATTGGATCAAACTGTCGAGAGTCCTGAAATTGCTCTGACAGAGTCTGAGCTAAGCGACTTCGAGCACCGCGCCCATAGCTGAGCGCTGGTGGCTCAATATGTGGCAATGGAACATCCACTGGCCCCTATTATCCGCCGCAAACCCGATTTCGACCTTGTCGCGCGGACGTAGGAACACCGTATCCCTCAGAACCGTCCCGTCCACTGCCTGTCCGTTTCGTGCGAGCACCTGAAATGTGTGCCCGTGCAGGTGAATTGGATGATCGAACACCGTGCGGTTTTCCATCGCGACTATATAGCTGCGATTGTGCCGCAACCGGAAGAGCGGGGGCGTCCGGACTCCGGCCTCCAGCGGCGCAATGATCCGCCCGTTGATGATCCAGAAGAGGCCCTGTCGCATCATCCGCATCATCGATCCACGGTTCATGCCCATGCCGCCCATGCCGCCCATCATGCCCATGGCGCCGCCGGCGAACACCACTTCCAGCCGTTCGGCGCCCGCTGACTCGAACGGTCGAATGGGATTTGGCTTGTGTGCTTGCGGCTTACCGAGCGGCTTGGCACGCGCGGGCGTCTGATCGTCGACGATAATCTCAGACAGCGTGTAGCGTCGCTCATCGAAGTAGCGGTCGACAATGGCGACCTTGGCACCAACCGATCCCGGCAGATCGATGATTAGATCCGTCCGCATACCCGGCCCCAATATCAGATCGTCCGGTCGCGCCTGGCGCGGTGGCACGGGCTGGCCGTCCAACGCGATCACCCAAGGTTTCAGCGCACCGAAGTCGAGCGCGAATATTCGTCCTGTCGCGGCACCGATCAGGCGCAGCCGTATCCGTTCATGCGGGTGCCCGGTTAGCTTGACGCCGGCTTTGCCGTTTATGGTGATCACATTGCCATAGCGTCCGGCGTGGCTCATATCGTGCCGGTCATTGAAGACCTGCTCAAGCTGACGATCGCGACGAAATCGCCAATCGTTGAGCGCCCAAACTATGTCGCGGTCAACGGGAACCGGCTGAATTTCGTCGACGACCAAGGCACCGAACATGCCGCGCCCGACCTGCTCAACACTGTTGATATGGGGGTGGTACAGAAATGTTCCGGCATCGTCGGCACGGAACCGGTAGTCAAAGCTTTTTCCCGTTTGCACGGGCGCCTGGGTTAGATACGGCACCCCATCCATGGCGTTGGGCACTCGGATCCCGTGCCAGTGAATGCTCGTGCCTTCGCTCAAGCGATTGGACAGACGTACATTCACCTCGTCGCCTTGTTTCACGCGGATAAGCGGCCCAGGCACCGTCCCGCCAAAGCTCCATAAATCGACGGCTGGGAGCTGTGGGTGCAACTTTGCTTTCGTCCCACTTGCCGAAATTGCTCTAGGCGCACCCGGGACCGCGGCGAACAGTGTCGTGGCGCCGGCAAAGGGCAATGCCGAACCGGCGGCAACGAGGCCGGCATTGAGCCGCATGAACTCGCGGCGGGAAATTTGTGATTTCATGGCTCCTCGGTCTCGCGCAATTTGTGATCGGGATCGACGCACCGATGGGGGAATGGATCAGAACGGTAGGCTGCGGACCAACAATAACAACCATTCGAGGTTTGCATCTTGCAGATCAACGCAATTGGCGGATTCGCACGGTCTAACGGCGCCGCGCTGTCGGCAGGGCCTCGCCTATCAGTGCTGGTCGTCCACACAGCCCAGGCTATCTAATGGACACAACGCAAAGTAATATTCATTGATATGAAGCAATGGGTATCCGAACCAGCGTGAGGCTCGATCAGTGAACAAGAGACAATTTCTGGCTTCTTTCGGAGCATTCGCAGTCGTCGGCAGCACCGCAAATTTAGCGCTGGCCAATTCGAAGACAATGCAGGTCTATCGATCACCGTCGTGCGGGTGTTGTTCGGGTTGGGCCAGACACATCCAGCGGTCCGGCATCAATGTAGCGCTTCACAATGTCGACGATCTGACACCTTACAAACAGAGGGGCGGCGTACCTGAGGCCCTACAGTCCTGCCACACAGCGTTCATTGGTGGCTACGCAATCGAGGGCCATGTCCCGGTCCGAGAGGTCAAACGCTTGCTCGTGCAACGGCCCAACGCGAAGGGGTTGGCGGTACCCGGGATGCCTGTCGGAACGCCCGGCATGGAAATGGGCGGTCGCCGCGACCCGTTTCAGGTCGTTATATATGGTGCAGGCTGGACCAAACCATATGCGTCGTATGGTGCTGTCAGGTTAAAGCGAACGGGCCACCAAAACCGCGGAACCCGCGAGCTCAGGCCGCAAGTTGACGCCACTCGGCAAGGGCGGTGGAGCGGTTGAGTTTGAAGTTTTCGCGGCTGTAGAGGTGACGTTGCTGGTTGAAACGATTGTGGACTGAAGATTGGATCGAGGCGAATTTCTGCAACGATTTTGCGCTCCTGAATTTCGCCATCGCCCGCTCTCGTCGCCGGAACGGCTGGTGTGAGTTTTCAGCTCTGTTGTTGAGCCAGCGGCCCGTCTCCTGACGTTCGGCATTTCCGATGACCTTCATCGCCGCGCGGTAGG
>Ga0307380_10005341_pt1 | contig 17055 bp, 14 predicted proteins | sample UN3MG_FD_202239 | JGI IMG/M metagenome (GOLD analysis project Ga0307380, IMG submission 202239) | Soil microbial communities from Risofladan, Vaasa, Finland - UN-3 | ecosystem: Environmental > Terrestrial > Soil > Coastal area > Acid sulfate soil | place: Finland: Risofladan, Vaasa | collected...
GCGTTGTCGGCGGCGGCATTCCCATGGCCGTGGGGGTGGGCATCGGCCTAAAAATGAAAGGTAAAAACGATGTGTTGCTATCCTTTTTTGGCGATGGCGGCGCTTCCACGGGCGCCTTTCACGAGTCGATGATCCTGGCCGTCCTGTACCAGGTACCGGTGGTTTTCATTTGCGAAAACAATCAATATGCGATGTCCTTTGCCGCCAATAGCTGGACGAGCAGCGAGCGTCTGGCCGGCTTTGCCGAGCTTTACGGTATGCCAGGCGCGGCTACCGACGGCAATGATATATTGACCGTAAGGGAAGCTGTGCAAAAGGCGGTCGATAACGCCCGCAACGGAGGCGGACCATCTCTGGTGGTCAATAACACCTATCGCTACCGTGGTCACTCGAAGAGCGATCGCAATCGGTACCGTACTTCGGAAGAGATTGAAGAATGGCAACGAAACGATCCCATTCTCCGGTTCCGCGAGCACCTGGTTTCCCAAGGACTTTTTGAAGTGGAAGAATGCGATTCTATTAAAGAAACGGCTTACGCGTCTATTGAGTCGTCAAGGCAGTTCGCCGAAAGCAGTCCCGAACCGACTGTCGACACTATTCTGGAAGGAGTATACGCACCATGAGAGAGATAACTTACCTGGAAGCAGTTCGTGAAGCGATGACCCAGGAGATGGAACGCGATGAGAGCGTGTTCCTGATCGGTGAAGATGTTGGAAAGTATGGTGGCGCCTTTGGCGCGTCATTTGGCATGCTGGAGCAGTTTGGTCCGGATCGCATCCTGGACACACCGATTACGGAACTGGGCCTTACCGGGGCTGCGACTGGCGCGGCGCTGGTGGGCATGCGGCCGATCGCCGAGATCATGTTCATGGATTTCACCACTCTGGCCTCAGAGCAGTTGGTGAACCAGGCCGCCAAGCTACGCTTCATGTTTGGCGGTAAGGCGACGGTACCCATGGTCCTGCGTACACCAGCCGGATCGGGTACAGGCGCCGCGGAACACCATTCTCAAAGCCTGGAGAATTGGTTTGTGCATATCCCCGGCCTGAAAGTAGTTATGCCCAGCACACCCTATGATGCCAAGGGCCTGCTCATCGCTGCCATACGGGACAATAATGCGGTTGTTTTCGTGGAGCACAAATTGCTTTATAAGATGAAAGGGCCGGTACCCGAAGAGCTATATGAGATACCGCTAGGAACGGCCGAGGTGAAGCGCGAAGGAAAAGATCTGACCATTGTCGCCACCTCAATTATGGTGCAGCGATCATTGGCAGCGGCGGAGCAACTGGCTAAGGAAGGGATCGAGGTAGAGGTAGTGGACCCGCGTACCTTGCGGCCGTTGGACTCAGGGCCGATCATCGATTCGGTGATTAAAACGGGCCGGGTTTTGATCGTGCACGAAGCGGTAAAGACAGGTGGCTTCGGTGGTGAATTAGCGGCAACCATCGGCGAGAGCAAGGCCTTTGGCTACCTGGACGCGCCCATCGTACGCCTGGCCGGGCTCGACATCCCCATTCCCTATAACCGTAATCTGGAATTACACGCCGTACCGCAGGTCGAAGATATCGTGGCCAAAGCGCGTGATATCGTACAAGTAAAGGTGTAATATGGCTACCGATGTGATTATGCCCAAGGTGGACATGGACCAGGAGACTGGGACCGTGGCCCAATGGCTCAAAAAAGAAGGGGATGAAGTCAAGCAGGGTGAAATAATCCTTGAAATAGAAACAGACAAGGTAGCCATTGAAGTAGAGGCGCCGGCTACGGGCATCCTGAGTGGCATTCTGGTCGTTGAGGGCGAAACAGTGCCTATCGCCACGACCATCGCCTATATTTTGGGGCCCGGCGAGTCGCTACCCGAAGCGGTCAAGCCAGCCCAGCCTGAGAAGAAACCGCTTGAGCCCAAGGTCCACCAGACCGACTGGGAAGTGCCGGTCACTCCTGTAGCGCGCAATATGGCTACGGCTAAAGGGGTTGATTTATCGGCCGTGCCTGGGACCGGTCCTCAGGGGCGAGTGACAAAAAAAGACGTGCAAGAGGCACTGGCTAAACCCGTGCCGTATGGCAACGGCGGAGGTAAAGTCTCCGCCACACCGGCGGCTAAACGTCACGCAAAAGAACTGGATGTTTCCCTGAAGAATGTTCGGGGCAGTGGACCGGACGGCCGGATCCAGGCGTCGGATGTGACGGCAGCAGCGGCCAGGTTGGCAGAGAGCGCGGCCGTCGTTGCCGTTCCGATAGAATTGGCCGCCCCCGAGATAGAAGTTGTGCCCCTGCGCGGAATGCGCCGAACTATCGCTGAGCGCATAACCGCCAGCTACCAGCAAGCGCCCCATATCGGCTTCACCTGGCGCAATGACATGACCCAATTCAATGAGACGCGGACGCAGCTAAATGCCCATGCCGAGAAAGCTGGCAGTCACAAAATCTCGGCCACAGCCTTGATCATGAAAATCGTTAGCTCGGCATTGGCCCGCCACCCCTGGCTTAACGCCTCTTTCCAAGAAGAGGAGATTCATCTTTACCGCGATATCAACATCGGCATGGCTGTAGCCTTGGAGACAGGATTGATCGTGCCCGTCGTGCGCGACGTAGAGAATAAGGGCGTCAGCGAGATTGCAGCAGAAGTAAAAGCGTTATCGTTACGAGCCCGGAATGGCGAATTGCTGCCCGCCGAAGTACGTGGCGGCACCTTCACCATTTCCAATCTGGGACCTTTTGGCGTCGAGCAGTTCAACGCCATCATCAATCCACCCGAGGCGGCGATCCTGGCCATAGGCGCCACTCAAAATGAGCCTGTGGTAGACGAGGATGGCCAGGTCGTGGTTCGACCGATGATGAATATAACGCTGTCGGCCGATCACCGCGTCGTCGACGGCGCCGTAGCCGCCCATTTCATTGCTGATTTGAAGGCCACCCTGGAAGCACCGGTATTGTTGCTCATGTAAAAAAGTTGCCAGCTCTCCTAGATTTTGGCACTTTGAAGAAGCCTTCTGCAAGCTGCGGGAGGCTTTTTTAGTCGATATGCAGGCAGGTTTTCGGTTGTTTCAGCTAAGAGCGAATAGCAGAATAGGCCGCATACCGCAAGGTCGGCTGAATCCAGCGCAAATGCCCCCTGGTTGGCAGGGATCCGGGGTCAACGGAGTGGATTTGGTGGCTCCACCAATGGGCGGCCCGATATCACTTAGAAACCGAGTTTTTTGAAAAAACTCGGTTTCTAAGTTTCTAATTTACCGCTTTGGTATATGTCCCAGGCTTCCTCTGGTGTAGCATTTTTGTGAATCATCGCCATTAAAGCGCCGGTGATCTGCGTCATATTGGGGTGCTGGTAAATGTTCCGGCCGTAAACGAGACCTTTGGCCCCTTGCTGAAGAAAGGCATAACTCTTCTCAAAAACGCTTTTGAGATCAGCTTTGCCGCCGCCTCGCACCAGAACTGGACAACGGGCAGCTTCAATGACCGCGTAATAATCATCGGGATTGTCGCTGGGGTCGGCTTTGATGACGTCAGCCCCCAATTCACGAGCTTGACGAATCAGAGGCACCATCAGCTTTATATTACCATCCACCTGATACCCGCCACGAACATCATTGGTCTGCATCACCAGCGGCTCAATCATCATTGGCATCCCGTATTTGTCACACTCTGTGCGTAAAAGCCCAATATTTCGGACGGTCTGGCGATGCAAATCGGGTTCGCCGGGGAGTAACAGTAGATTACAGACAACACAGGCAGCGTCCATCCGCAGTGCCCCCAATATGGGGTTATTCTCATCTTGCAAGATGTTGTACATGACCTCATGGGGTGTTGGGTTGTATGGGTTGCCGACATCCACCCGGAGCACCAAGGCCGGTTTATTTTTGCCGCTGATGTTTTGTAAAACATCGCTTTGGCCAAAGTTCATTTGAATAGCATCAGGGGCGGCAACCACCAGCTGGCTTATGACCTTGGGCATACTTTCTAGGCCGTCTAAAAACCTGTATTCATTAAAGATGCCATGATCAACAGCCACATCCAGGCATTTGCCGGAACTGTTGAACATTCGGTTCAACCGCACTTTTCCCGAAATATTCATCTCCATTTCCTTCATTTAGATAATTTTTATGACAGTCTTGCCGGTTGAGTGACCGTCTTCAACGATGTGATGTGCCTGGTCGATTTCAGCCAGCGAAAAGATACTTGTGATATTTACTTTGACCTGTCCGGCATCAATCATACGTGCCGCCTCATTTAACATGCCGGTTTGCCGCACCCTGGCGTCATGCATTTTGAAGTGTATGGGCGTTAGCATAAGTTCATAGCTCAGGCTAAGGTTTCGTAATTTAGCCACTCCTGCCTCACCTTTGCTGAAGTTTATTTCATCCAGGGTAACCACGTGACCGTAGATTTTTGTGGCCGGGAATGAATCGGCAAATACCTGCCCGCCAATCACGTCAAAGACGATATCAACCCCTTCTCCACCGGTAAGGTTAAGGACAGCTTTTACAAAATCCTCCTGCTTATAGTTTAGGCAGTGATCGGCTCCCACAGATTTAGCAAATTCGGCTTTTTCAGGGCTGCTAATTGTTGTAATAACCGTCGCTCCAGCCTGTTTGGCGATTTGAATGGCTGTGTAACCTACTCCACCAGCCCCACCATGAACCAATATGGTATCCCCTGCTTTCAGCGAAGACCGGTCAAAGAGGGCCTCCCAGGCGGTCAGCCACACTAACGGCACTGAGGCGGCTTCTATCATAGTCAGGCTCTTTGGTTTGGCCGCCAGATAATCTTGATTAACGATGGTTAGTTCAGCATAGTTACCCTGCTCATCCCCTCCCATGCCTCCATTAAAGAAAAAGACTTCATCCCCGGCCGCATATTTTGTAACCGCTGCGCCTATGGCTTCAACTACCCCGGCTCCATCGCAGCCGAGAATGAGCGGTAAGCGATTGGGGTAAAAGCCACCTTTTCGACGTAGTTTGTAGTCAACCGGATTCAATCCTGCTCCATACAGGCGCACCAATACATCTTGGGGACCTTTTAGAACCGGATCAGGGACTTCCACCAGTTTCAACATATCGGTGCCACCGGCACCAGTTAAAATGACTGCTTTCATTGTTTCATCTCCTTTCGAAATGTGATCTAGGACGGATCGAGCCATCGCTTGCTCGTAAGCGAATATATAAATAAACGCATGCTTACATGGGAGAAAACCTTAACAGGCATGCGCCTGCTTATGATCCCGTCCTTACGCTAGCATTTTGTTAATCGTTCGGCCATGCTTTTTGTGTTTTTTGGTTTATTATTTTATGAATATCGACCGTATTCGCGCAATGTATTTAACATGGCCATATAGTTTTCCGGTTTGACGGCCGAGTGAATGGAGTTGCTCGAGGAGAGAATATAACCACCACCTGGCATCCCCTTGCGCAAGGCAGCTTTGGTAGCTTCAATGACTTCCTCAGGCGTGCCAAAGGTCATGAGTTGGGCGCAATCTACATTTCCTTTGAGCGCCACTCGATGCCCATACTTGGCATTAACTTCTGCCAGATCCATAACCGGCGGTTCGATGGGATCCAGGCAATCGATGCCCGAATCAATAATCATATCCATGATTGGCCAGATGTTACCGTCCGTGTGCTTGATGACATACAGACCGAGTTCCTTAAAACCGCGAATAACGCGTCGGAGACCAGGATAAAAGAATTCGCGAAAGTGTTTTGGCGACATGAGCGGCCCCTTAGTGTAGGCGTAATCATCGCCAGTATAGACGATTGTCGCCCCGCAGGCGGCAACTTCTTCAGCCAGTTCAAGATTGATCTTGACCGACATATCAACCAACGCTTTTACAAGCTCAGGATCGGACACAACAGCCATGAGTAAATCTTGCATGCCCATGAGATAGCGAGGTAGCGAAAAGACGTCGTTCAGATGGACGATAACCGCTTTATGCCCCTTGTACTTTTGCACGGCAGCTTTCACGGCGGCAAATCGGCCAGCGGCACCCGGGTCAGGTGGAGTGTACCGCTCGAAATCGGCCATCGATTTAATAGGCGATTCGACCTCGATGCCATGCTCTTCAGGCGTATCCTGAGTAACGAAACCCCACTCACTTAGCCAGCGGTTTGTGCCTACTCTTTCTTTCTTAAAAATCGGATCAACGATGATGGCATCATGCCCCATTTGCAAGGCGAATTCATCCGGAGTTCTACATTCCGGGCATAGGGCTGCTCTCACTCGATGATCCACCAGCCATTCGAAATGCGGTACACGGTCTGGCTCTTGTCGCCGCAGTACACGTAAGATCCGCTCTTCCGAAGTCATCTCAACCATGAATCCATCTCCCTGGGGTAATATAACCTTCTTCTTGTCGGCTTGTTGGCAGTAATAATGGCCACTTTATCAATTATTGCCTAGGTATCTGGCGCCAGGGTACGGAAACTATCTATTCCAGATTGGCGTGGCGCTCAGACATCTGCGCAGCGTCAACCCCGATTCGCCGCATCAAGCCTAAGATGAGACTGTCGCAAAGAATGAGCAGGGATTGTTCAAACAGCGAACCCATCGGCTGAACAGACTCAAATTCGGGAACACGGCCGCTCATATTAAGTGACGGCGCCGGAATAATAACTCGATGATCAGCTAAATCGGCCAGAGGCGATGTCGTATTTGTGGTGAACAGCAGGATCTTAGCGCCCCGACGTTGGGCTTGCTCGGCCGTCGTCAGCAGGCTGGCAGTCCGGCCTGAACCCGAACCGATGACCAACATATCTTCAGCTGTTATGCCAGGCGTTATCGTCTCGCCCACCACATAAACAGTTTTGCCCAGGTGCATCAGCCGCATGGCCAAGGCTCGCATGCACAGGCCACTCCGCCCGACGCCGGCAAGGAAAATTCGGGGGGCAACCTCAATCATAGTCTCGGCTTGAGCCATATTTTCGCCTGATACTTGGCCGATACATGCCGCGACCTCAGCCAGAACCTGCTCAATATCTTTATCACTCATATCATCATTTAAAGTATTTTTACACGATCAACCGAGCTTGTTCAGTGCTTCCCAAGGCACCTGCATCACCTCTACCAATCGTTGATATTCATCATAGCGGGCCTGGTAGTGGGGCGCGTTGGCTGGAATCGGCTCATGTACGCGGATGACTGTAACGGCTGCTTGAACAGCTTCTTCATAATCGCGATAGATGCCCGCGCCAATTCCGGCGGTCAGGGCTGCACCCCGTGCACCCAGTTCATTTCCATCTGGGACTTCCATCGGTAATTGAATCGTATCGGCAAACATCTGTGACCAGACCGGGCTCCGCGAACCCCCGCCGGCGAGTCTCGCGGCATTGATTTGTGCGCCGGCTTTGCGTAGTTTGTTTATATGGCTCAAATGGCCGAATACAACCCCCTCATATAGCGCGCGTAGGAGATGAGCACGAGTGTGCCAGCCGGCCACGCCATAGAATCCTGCGCGTGCTGTCGGTTGTACGTTCGAACCGAAAAGAAACGGATGAAATATAATATTTGAGCTAGCCGGGGGAATGTTCCCGACCTCTTCACTACAAACCTCATAGACTGATATCCCTCGTCGGCTGGCTACTGCTCGCTCCTCACCACAAAACTGGTTTACAAACCATTCCAGGTTCGTCGCAGATGTGGCGCTTCCTTCAATGGTGAGGAACAAGTCGGCTGCGGCAAAGATAGTGGTCATGAACAGGCCAGGGTCCACGATGGGTTCCTTGGTTATAACTTCGTTAATACTCCAGCTACCCATGACCAGGCAAGCCTGGTTAGCATGGATTACGCCTGCGCCAATCGCACTTGCGTCTACGTCAAACAAACCTCCGACCACAGGGGTTCCAACTGCCAAGCCAGTCTCCTGGGCGGCCGCCGGCAAAACCTTACCGATTACTTCACTACTATGTTTTAGTGGAGGAAGAGCATCGAATACTTCTGGTAGGTCATATAGGTTCATTAACTCGCTTGAATAACATTTATTGCGAACGTCCATCAAGTTGGCGCCACTCATATCGGTGTAGTCGCCGGTGATCTCCCCGGTCAGACGGTACTTAATATAATCCTTGACCATTAAGATAGACCCGATACGTTCGTAATTTTCCGGCTCATTTCGCTTGAGCCAGACGAGCAAGGCGTTAGGCTGTGCCGGCCAGAATGACTGGATCGTTAAGGGGAATACTCGTGCGTGCAGCTTGTCCTCGTTCCACCCTCCCACTACATCCGCAGCGCGCGAATCCAGAGATTGGATACCATTACGTAATGCTTGACCTTGCTTATCTAATAGATAGATGCCATTACCGTGGCCCGTATTGCCGATGCCGGCGATCTCTTCTGGTTGGGCGTCCGACTTCGCAAGCACCTGGCGAATGGCGCTGGCTGTGCTCTGCCACAACATTTCCATGTCCCGCTCTGTCCAACCAGGGTGCGGGTATTCGGTATCGGCCGGGTAACTGGCAACGGCAATTTCTTTCCCGGACAGGTCAAACAAAGCGGCTTTCGAGACCGTACTACCATTATCGATGCCCAAGAGATACTTGTTCATTATTCCTCTCCGTCAATGATCATTATTCATCAAACAGGTCACTCCTGGCGACAGCGGGCAGTGGGTTCTTCTGGCTTGCACGCTAAATAGACAATAACTATTCGGGAACGGTGTGGGACGGAAGTTATCCCATGAAAGCGGGCTCTACAAGCCCTTTTACACCCGTATTTACGCGGAACAAGTCGCCGGCCAGGGGGTTACTTTCACGCTCTTCATCACCATAGCCCCACCAGGCCGTCGTGACGTAGAGTTCATCCAATTCCTTACCACCGAAGGAAAAGGAGATCACATGCTCGACTGGGAAGGGGATCTGGCGTTCGATCTTTCCATCGGGATCGTAGCGCGTTAGCTTCGAACCGGCCCAATGCCCGTTCCAGATGTAACCTTCGGCGTCCACGATAAGCCCGTCTGGCATCCCATCTTCTTTGGGCAAACGCGCAAAGAGACGGCGATTGCTGACTGTACCATTAACTGTGTCATAGTCCAGGACAATGATCTGGTTATGACGCTGGTCGGCAACATACACTGTACTACCATCTGGGCTTAAGCCAATGCCATTCGCCGTGGCATAACCCGTGTCCAGCTCATGGAGGGAACCATCGATGTCCAGGCGAAACAACGAGGCGTCCGGGGTAAAGGGATCTTGCATATTTACCGTTCCAACCAGCAAGCGACCTTGCCGATCCACTGCCCCATCGTTGTAGCAAATATCTGGCTTTTCCTGATTCGCCGGTCCGGCAAGGAGCGTATACAGATTCGTTTCCTGATCCCAGGTATAAATCCCATTCTGGGCAATGGCGATCCAACCCCCTGAAGCCCGACGTGCTAAGGCTGTAACAGGTACGTTAACGGAATAGGTGGTGAATTTGCCCGTAGCCGGCTCGAACCGGCAAGTAGGAAGGCCTCCCCAATCGACCCAATATAATGCATTCTCCACAGGATCCCAGATTGGGGTCTCTCCCAGGCGATTCTGCACTCGTAAAATATGTTCTGGTTTATTCATGGCGGGGCCTCGTGTATTTAAACATTGAACTCTTCGTAAAGCTGATGGCTGACCGGCGCGAGAGCCGGATAGAGCTGTTTATAGATCTGGTAGCACCTGGCATATTTATTTGCCAGCTGTGGATCTGGTTGATAGATCTTACCCGGCTTGTAAACCTGCTCAAAGGCATCCTGCTCGTTCTGGTAGAGCCCAATTCCAATGCCCGCCAGGATAGCTGCGCCGAGAGTCGTGGCCTCTTCCAATTCAGGTACTTCAATGGGTAAACCGGTGATGTCAGCCTTGTTCTGCATCAGGAACTGATTGCGTGTGGCGCCTCCCACAGCAACAAGTCGGTTCGGGCTAATTCCCAATCCGGTTTCAAGAGCCATAACAATATCAAGAACCTGATAATTCAGACCCTCAACGATAGCACGCAGCATGTCGCCGCTCTGGACAAAATTGCTCAAACCCACAAAAGCGCCTAAAGAGCGGGCATCGACAACGGGACAACCGGCTGCAGACAGGTGTGGTAAGAAAAGGATGCCTCGAGCGCCGGCCGGCGAGGCGGAGGCTTCAGCCATTAAATAATCCCAATCTACCCCACCATTTTGTTCCGCGAGTCGTTGGGCTTTGAAGCCATACTCCTTTCGATACCACTCTAGCATATCAGAGGCTACCGCTCCTCCCCAAACAGCATAAATATCGCGGGCAACATGGGTCTCGACGGTCACACCTAACTTCTGCACATCAGAGGTCAGGATTGGCGCAGGGATTGCGGCCAGGATGATCTCCCAGGTACCCGTCACGTCCAGCACAACCCCGGGGGAGAAAGCGCCGGCCGGCAGAGCACCGCACAAATAATCATGCCCACCGAGTACAACCGGCGTTCCTTCTGGCAGCCCTGTTGCCCGGGCGGCCGATTGCGTCACTCCGCCCAGAAGCGTGCCGCTAGGATGAGCCTCGCACAACAAACGCTGCTCGATGCCAGATTCCGACAAGATCTCATCCGACCAGTCACGCTTGTTTTGATCGAATAAGAGCGTGCACGAGGCCATGGTATAGTCAGTAGCCTGGCGCCCACAAAGCATAAAATTTAGAAAATCTTCGATCAACAGCCATTTATCTGTTCGAGCCAGGATTTCTGGCTCGTGCTCTGCCATCCACAACAGCCGGAGAGCGGTGCTAAATCGCCACAAAGTATTGCCACCAATGCGAAAACTTTTCTCCGCTCCGATATTTTCCTCCCACCAACCTAATTGCGGTTCGGTACGAGGGTCATGCCAGCTGATAAAGGGATAAAGCCAATTGCCATCTTCATCGATGGGCACACCATCCATGCCCATTCCAGTTACGGCTACGGCTTTGATATGACGCGGGTCATCCAATTGCTGGACCGCTTCTTTCATAGCGGCCGCAGTTCCACCCCAAATTTGCTCCGGCTGCCATACCGTCCAGTCAGGATGATTGGGGTCCGGGTGATGTTGCTCCGTCAGCCGGCTGCCGCTGGCGACAACGTTGCCAGCGAGATCGTAGATGATACATTTGAGGCTGGTAGAGCCCAGATCAATACCCGCGAGATAGTTCATAAATATTCACCTTCACAACGCAATCATTGACCATAATTATTTTGATATAGATCGACCATGAAGTCGAGTTGGCTGTCAGTGAGCATGATCGGTTGCCCTCGCAGCATCGCCAGGTGCGTGATCTTGGCAATTTCCTCCACTTCGACGGCCATCTTGGTCGCTTGCTGGGCTGAAGAACCGATAGTAAATACGCCATGATTCTGCATGATGATGGCCAGCGACCGGCCGATTTTGTCGACAATCTCCTGACCAATGTCTTCTCCACCAATTGGCGCGTACCCACCGAGAGGAATCTCACCACCAAGCATGCCACATGAAGTCAGGCAGGCCGGGATTGGCTGGCCTAGAGCAGCAAAGCTGCTGGCGTACGGTGAATGCGTGTGCACGATTCCAAAAACATCCGGCCGATGTTGATAAACATACAGGTGCGTGTCGGTGTCAGTCGAGGGCTTAAGTTTCCCGTCGACCAATCGGCCATCCATGTCGACCACGACGATGTCTTCTGGCGTCAACTCCTCGAAGCTTACTCCACTTGGCTTAATGGCTACCAGTCCCGATTCAGGATCACGCCCGCTCACATTGCCGCTGGTCATCTTTACTAAATCATTCTTAGGTAATTCCAGATTGCATTTCCAGACAATCACGCGAAGTTTCTCCAACAACATGATATTTCTCCACTAACTTAAGGTAATTTTCGAAATCCTTTATCAAATAGATCGAGGACACCTGTGGCAGCTGCCTCGTCGGTAATAAGTGCATGTATATAACCACCACGCAAGGCCGCATAGATAGGTAGTGCTTTGGATGCTGAGGCGGACACCCCAATTCGTAATGGAATTTCATGGATCTGTTCTAAGGTCAGCCCAATGACCCGTTCAGCGTACTCCTTAGCGCATGGTCGACCCTCGACGTCATAGACATGGGCGGCGATCTCCCCTACTCCCCCACAGTCCACAGCTATATGCTTCAATTCCTCAGCCGACAAGGCAGTGAACTCAACGAAACGCGAGGCCTTCGGGTCCACTGTGCCAATCCCTAAAAGAGCAACATTGGCCTTGCGGGCAATATCGAGGATCATTTTGACAGGTTCCATCGATCGAACGACCTCAGCTAATTCCGGTGTGTCCACATATGCTGGCGCGTGTAACATGTAAGATTTCGCGCCCAGGCGGTCAGCCAGGTGAGCAGCCAGGTAGTTCATGTCAGATTCAATATTGCCCTGGATAGCCCCTAGCATGGGCACGATTTTGATCTGATATTGACGACTGGTGTCGCTTGAATTGATGACTGCTTCGACCGTGGTGCCAGGCGTTATGGCTAGAATGTCCCCATCTCGAATATTTTCAAGCAAATATTTTGCTGCAACCGGGCCTATCGCGGTCATTAGAGAGTTGCTACCCCCTCCTACCGATGGAATGACAATGGCCTCCTGCAATCCAAAAACTGCTTTCAAACGACTTTCAAGCTCAAATAGCTGTTGAAATGGGGTTCGGATAACGTAACTGATATATCCAAGCTCGCGGGCTTGCTGGAGAAGGCGATTAACCTTGGCAGTGGACAAGTTCAACCGGTCTGCAATTTCCGTTTGGGTTATTTTATCCACATAATAAAGGTTCAAGATAGTATTAATTGTTCGTACTTTCTCGTGTGTTGGCATGGCAATGGCCTTTATGAATATGTTGCTTATGGCTCGACCGTCCAAGTATCAGCCACCAGATCAGCTACGAATCGTCTGGCAGAAGCAGCGGCCGCGATGGGATCTTGGTCGGAATGCATATCTCCCCAAATTTCGACGCCCAGCATGCCCCAAAAACCGATATCGGCCAGAGCCTGGAAAGTCTCTCGAAAAGGTACAATTCCCTTTCCAAACGGTATCCCCCGGATAACTTTGGGCGCAGCATCCTTGACGTGGATTCCCAGCAGTTTATCCCTGGTCAGTCTTATCTCATCCGGCGGGGAATAACCGGCCGCGGCGAGATTGCCCATGTCCAGATAGAGGCGCAGCCAGGGTGAGTTGATTTCGTCAATAACCGCCAGGCCCAGGCTTGCATTTTCCACAAACGGTGTATCTAAATTTTCGAGCCCAAGCATCATCCCGGCCTGGGCAGCCATTCGTGCGCCTAGCTCAAGCCCTTCCATAAAATTCGCTCGCGTCTCCTCATCACTAGTCTCGTAAAACACATCATAGGCCATGACTTGAACGACACGCAAGCCAATATCTACGCCAAATTCGATCGCCTTGTACAAAATTTCTTGCCCTTGCTCGCGAATCTTGGAATCGTGACTGCCAAGCGGATATTTTCGGTGGGCGCTGAGGCACATCGTCGTGACTTGCACACCAGTATTGGCAATTGAGCGACGAAGAGCGGCTCGTTCAGACGCTGTCCAGTCTAAGCGCGACAAGCGAGCGTCGCTTTCATCTATAGAAATATCTATGAAATCATAGCCTGCCCGGCCTGCTGCAGCCAGGCGTTCTTCCCAAGAAAGCTCAGCGGGTAATGCCTTTTCATAGAGACCAACTGGCATCTTGAGCATAAAATTTCTCCGATCTTTTACCTAGGGGTTCGTAGTGCGGTAACGTTGTCAAAGCCCTTATTCCGTTCCTCCTCTAAATAGGATTTCCGCTCCTAAGTGTCCCCTACGAGCTGGTGGTTGATGACAACGGCGATTAGTAACACGGCGCCAAGGGCAAAGGTCTGCCAATAGGCAGGGATCACGGTCAACATGCCGACTGTTATTACAATAATGATCAGGGCGGCGATAACTGTTTTCTCAACATTGCCTTCGCCGCCGGAAAATCTCGTTCCGCCCAACATTACGGCAATAATCACCCAAAGCTCCATTCCATCCCCTGTGAGCGGATCGCCCATGGACATGAAGCTGGCCCGGGCAATGCCAGCCAAGGCTGCGCTTACGGCGACGATGATGTAGAGAATCCACACCACTTTAATCCGATTGATGCCCGACAGCTCCGCCGCGGTGGCGTTGCCGCCGATCGCTGCCGAATATTTGCCCAGAAGGGTTTTACGTTGGGCCACAACCAGCACGACAATCACGACAATGGCCAGGAAAAATGCCATTGGTAGTCCAAATATAACATCCTCGCGCGCGTAATTGTTGATCCAGGCGGGCATCTTTTGCTCGCCAATGCTCTTGATGCCTGAAAAGCCAGCGGGCACGATCAGCAGGGCGATGCCCTTATAGAGGCTTAATGTGATTAGTGTGGCGATCACGGGCGTAATATTCAGCCTTATAACCAGGAAGCCGTTGATAGTACCCATGATGAGACCGACAAACATGGTGACCAAGAATGCGGGCAAGAAGCTGAATCCATTCAATATCATCCAGGCGAAAACCACGCCGGCCAGGCTCAAGGCGCTGCCGATAGACAGGTCAATATATTCGGCGATCATCAGGAAGGTGAAGGCGCCGGCGACGGTCATGATCGGCACGGCAATACGCAGCAGGTTGATGATATTATTCGGATTGAGAAAATGCCCTCGCGCAAACCATTCAACTTCGTCCAATCTTACGACGCTGAAGACGGCCACGACCAGAGCCAGCACAAAGTAGATGTAGTACCGTTTGATGATCGCCCGTATTTTCTCCGATTGACTTTGCTGTAGGGCCATGTTCTCCATGTTCATGTTTTCCTCTGAAGGAGTCATTTGGTTCATGCTGCTTCTCCTTAACCTTGCCTTCTTTTCAGAACATAACTCTGAGCGAGAATGGCGAAGAAGACGGCAACCGCTTTAAGGGTGAACTGCCAGTCTGGTGATAGTAGGAGTCCGGTAGCGGCCGATTGGACTGTGGAGAGAATGAGCGCACCGACAAACATCCCCAGGACAGAGCCAAATCCGCCGGCGATGCTAACCCCTCCCAGGAGTGAGACCACCAGTGCGTCGAATTCGTAGCCCATCGCCCGGCTTGAGACCCCGGCCTTAAACTCAGATGCCAGCAAAAGGCCGGTGATGCCGGCCAACAGGGAACTGAGAATAAAAAGAAAGGTAAGATGGCGGGTCACGTTGACGCCCGACAGTCGTGATGCAGCGGAATTGGCGCCGATGAAATAGGTTCGCCTGCCCTGCACCGTCTTACGTTCAAAAATGAAGGCGATTATGATTAGGACAATCATTACCACTACCGAATACTTGATGGTTGTGTTAGGTATCTGCGCATTGCCAATGATACCGAAGACGTCGGGTAAACTGGTATTGCGCTGGGCGCCCTGGGTGACGACTTGGGCGATGCCTCGGGCAACCATCATTGTACCCAGGGTGACAATAATGGAAGGCACCTTGAGCCGTACGACGAAGAAGGCGTTCAGGGCACCGATTCCCATTGCGCAAAGGAGAGCCAAGATAACCGCGACACCGTATGGTAATCCCAACCCGTTGGCCAGCTCGTTCTGGGACACATTGGCCGCCTGGCTGAAATATACGGCCAGTACGCCGGTCATGGCAATGACACCGCCGGTCGATAGATCAAAGTTGCCGGTAATCAGCAAGAAGGTGACGCCGATACCAATGATGACGATGTACCAGTTGTTGGTAACCAGGTTGACCAATGTCTGACCTTGGAAAAAACCATCGATAAACAGAGCCGCGGCGACGACCAGAAAAACCAGCACACCGATCATTAACAAGACGATGTACATCTCGTCGCCAATTCTGCTGGATATGGATGGTTTTTGGGTTTGGCCTTGTTCCGTTGTTGCCATGTCTATTCCCCTCCTGTAACGATGTGGAGGATCTCTTCGCTGTCGACGTCTTCCCCATTTTTCAGTGAAGCTTTGAGGTGGCCGTCGAACAGTAAATGAATCGTGTCACAGATGTTCATGATCTCAGGCAACTCCGATGAGAAAATCGTGATCGATCTTCCCTCTTCGGCCAGCTGACGGATGATGCTATAAATCTCGCTCTTAGCCCCGACGTCAACGCCACGGGTCGGCTCGTCTAGCATGAGTAGATCAGCATCGGCGAAAAGACATTTGGACAACACTATCTTTTGTTGGTTGCCACCAGACAGCTTGGATATTTGCTTCTCAATGGAATCGGTGGCGATACTTAGCTTTTCAACGTATTCATTCGCAGCTTTTTTTTCTTCCGATGAACTTATGAAGCCATTTTTAGCAATCTTGCCCATGTTCATAACGGGCACATTATTACGGATATTGAGAATCGTAAATAATCCCTGCGTTCTTCGTTCCTCAGGGACCAGGGCAATTCCGGCCGCGATGGCCTTATCGGGAGAGGCGCCTAGCTTCTTCCCTTTAAAGAGGATCTCACCCTCGGCTTGATCGGCGCCATAAATGGCCCGAGCCAGTTCAGTCTTCCCGGCCCCAACCAGGCCGTAAAAACCAACGATTTCCCCCTTATGGACGTTGAAGGAGATATCTCTCAGCTTCTTATTAGTGAGATTATTTACCTCCAAGATAACCTCTTGTTCGGCTTCGTCTTTGGGCGTGTATTCTTCGAAGATGGTCCGGCCGATCATCATCTTGATCAGCTCAGATCGACCATTGACTTCCGAAAGTGGCTTGGTGTCGATATGCCTGCCATCCCGCAGCACGGTCACATAATCACCAATCTCAAAGATCTCATCCAAACGGTGGGAAATATAGATCACGGTAACATTCTGTTCGCGCAGATTCTGGATGATGCTGAACAGACGCTCAATCTCCCCTTCGGTGATGGCTGCCGTCGGTTCATCCATGATGATGACTTCCGAACCACTGGCGGCTGCTTTTGCGATCTCGACGATCTGTTTCTGGGCCACGCTGAGTGTGGACACCTTTTGCTTTGGATGGATAGACGGCTCAATGTCGTTCATGACACTGATCATGTCGTTGATCTTGTCCGTCTTTCTTATGAAACCAACGGTGGTATCTTCTAATCCCAGGGTGAGGTTGTCCTCGACAGTTAGCGTGTCCACCACGTTAAGTTCCTGGT
>Ga0307380_10005342_pt1 | contig 17053 bp, 12 predicted proteins | sample UN3MG_FD_202239 | JGI IMG/M metagenome (GOLD analysis project Ga0307380, IMG submission 202239) | Soil microbial communities from Risofladan, Vaasa, Finland - UN-3 | ecosystem: Environmental > Terrestrial > Soil > Coastal area > Acid sulfate soil | place: Finland: Risofladan, Vaasa | collected...
TATCAACTCAGTAAAAGTCTATACGACCGGTAGCATTTTGCCTTTGAAGAAGGATTACGATTTTACCATCATTGGTCTTTTAGTCAGCGAAGAAGCATCAACCGGCCCGGGAGGCTCACACTCGTTTGATGAGCTGTATTCCATAGCTAAGCAGATTTTCGATGAAGCGTTTGACGAATACGGCTTTACTCCCGGCGAAATATTTTTCGATTCGACTGTTTTCCCATTGGCTATAGATATGCCGATGGAGCCGAATGTGCCGGGCTATACGTACAGGTCGTTCGAGACGATAAAAAAAATCAAAAGCGATCCCAAGATGAAAGATGTGCATTGCTCGCTTGGTGTAAGCAACTGCGCCCGCGACCTGCCCGGGCGGAAGATTGGCATTTGCAGGGCCTACGTTGCGAAGGCGATCGAATACGGCCTCGATGCCGCGATTGTCAACGTCGGGCATCATTATGGTATGGTTGAGCCGGATGCGGAGCTGATGGAGCTGGTCTATGCCTACGCTAAGATGGATGGTTCCGCCGAGAGATTGAATAAGGCGATGGAGTTAATGGGGAAATTCTGTCGCGAAAACAGAAAACCCGCCAAGTGATTCCAAAACTGCCGTAGCTGATTTTCGGTATTATTGTTTTGGACAATTGCGAGGGAAACTAAAGCAGCAAAAGCCCGAACGCCATAACGAGCATCCCTAAGACTATCCCTGCAATCACCGTATGTCCATGACCGTAGCGGTGAGCCATAGGAAGCAGCTCATCCACCGAGATATATATCATAATTCCTGCGACGAACGCCAGAAGACATGCGATAAGATTCTCGGATATAAACGGCATTAATATCAGGTAGCCTACTATGGCCCCTACCGGCTCGGCAACACCGGAAAGGAAAGAGTAGAAAAACGCCTTGCCCCTGCTGCCCGTTGCGTAAAATATCGGCATTGATACCGAGATGCCTTCGGGTATATTGTGAATAGCAATCGCGATGGCTATAAACAGACCAAGCTTGACATCGCTCAGAGCAGTCCCGAAAGTGGCCAGACCCTCCGGGAAGTTATGAATCCCAATGGCCAAGGCGGTTAAAAGCCCGGTTCTCATAAGGGACTCGTTTGTTCGTTGTTTCGAGGTGTCATCAAGACCTTTGTAATCGTGCGGGTTCTCGGCTTCGGGTATCAGGATATCTATAAGGCCGATGACGGCTATCCCAACGAAAAAGGCAATGATGCTCCAAAACTCTCCTAAGGTTTTTATGGCCGATGATAACAGCTCCATAAAAGATATATAAATCATCACACCGGCTGAGAAACCCAACGAGAAGGAAAGATAAATAACCTTCGGCTTCCTGATAAAATAGGCGATAGCACTTCCTATCCCTGTCGAAAGCCCCGCGACGGCGGTAAGCAGCAAAGCTGGGATGACGTTTTCAGATACGTCCATAACTGACCCCGATTGACTGATTAAATGCAATCTTTATTTACTTACCTAACATAATAGTAGTGCAGGATACTTTTTGCAAATTTGTTTTTTAGATTCGTTCGGCTCCGGCCCGGATTTTGGGCTTCCTTATTTCAGCGGTTTTTGTTAAAAACAATATTGTTTCGAAACCGGATTTCTGAATCATACGGTTAAATTTTTAGAGGAGCAGGAAATGAGGGAAAATCGATTATTCAAAAATCATACTTCGATTATCGTTTTGTTGGCTTTTTTCGTATGCGGTCAAACGCAGAAGCCGGGTTTGTTGCGGGCTGTTGGTTTAGCGTTTGCATCTGCTCAAGAAAGCGGCGCCCGGGACAATGTTTATTATGTTGCGGTTAACGGCGATGATTCCTGGTCGGGTCGATTGCCACATGCAAATGTAAAACGGACGGACGGTCCGTTCGCTACGCTTCAGGCAGCGTGCAAGGCTTCGCGCAAGCTCGGTACAAAACAGCAGAAAAAAATAATCATTCAGCAGGGCCAATACTTCTTTGATGAGCCGTTAGTACTTACCGATAGAGATGCGGGCCTGAGCATAGAATCGGCGTCAGGTGCCAAGGTCGATATCTATGGCGGCCGACAAGTTATTGGCTGGAAGAAAGATGGCGAGAAGTTCTATTCGGCTGAGGTGCCCGGCGTTAAGGGCGGAAGCCGGGACTTCCGGGCACTGGTGGTCAACGGGCGCTTTTGCCCGCGTGCCCGATTGCCCGAGAAAGGATATTTCGAGCATCTCAGCAATTTCAATGTGCCCTGGATGAGCACTACCGGCGGTGGATGGAAACGCAAGCCGACAAAAGAAGAATTAACCACGTTAAAATATCGTCCGGAGGACCTCGGCCCGTGGCTGGACATTAACAATGCCGAAGTTACTGTCTATCACATGTGGGACGAGTCGATGGTGGGCGTTAGCGCTATGGATACAGTCTCTCATACTCTTACCTTTGCCAATCCTTCCGGTCATCCGCCGGGGGCGTTCGGGATTAAAAAGTACGTTGTCCGGAATGTGCGCGAGGGTTTGACGAGACCCGGACAGTGGTATCTGGACCGCTCGGCGGGCAAAGTAGTTTACTGGCCCGGGCCCGGTGAGGATATGGCAAAGTCAGAAGTTTTTGCGCCGACCATCGAATCTATCATTCGGATTGAAGGAACCAAAGATAAGCCGGCCGGAGATATAACCATTCGCGGGATAACACTTTCGGTTACGACAACGCCGCTTGAGGCCGGCGGCTTCGGTGCCGGCAAATTCGAGGGCGCTGTCACCATAACATCGGCCCGGAACTGCCGGCTGCTTGAGCTTGAAATCGTCAATGTCGGCGGGCAGGGAATCAAAGCCTCCGGCGATAATCTTCGCATCGAGCGATGTCATGTACATCACACCGGCGCTTGCGGGATTAGATGTCGCGGCACCGGTTGTATTGTCAGCGACAATCACATACATGACGTCGGCCTTACTTATCCCAGTGCCATTGCCCTGCAGGGCGGCGGCAGAGACTGCCGGATAAGCCACAACGAAATCCACGAGACGCCTTATACCGCTGTTAATTGCGGCGGACAAAACAACCGCATCGAGCACAATCTGATTTATCATGCTATGCAGGAGCTGCACGATGGCGCTGGCATCTATTGTTTTGCCGGTAATGGCCTTGTACTGAGAGGCAATTTCATCCGGGACATCGTTGACACCGGCGGTTATGGCGCATCGGCTTATTACCTCGATGAGAGGTCTGAGAACTGCCTGGTTGAGGGCAACCTGTCCGTTGGTATAGCCAGGCCTTCACATAACCACATGGCCAAAAGAAATACTATCCGCAACAACGTCTTTATAAGCGATGCGGATGCGAGACTGACGTTCCCGAAGTCATCGGACTACACCGTGGAGAAAAACATTGTTTATGCCAAAGGTAATATCGTTCTGGAAAATCCCGATGGGATTACGAGATTGCAAAATAACGTGCTGTTCAGTAAAGAGGGTATCATGCAGGCACGAAAGCTAAAAAATTACAGCCAAACGGGAACTTACGAACTCAAGGCCGAGTCTGGGAACCTTCTTGTTGACCCGCTTATTTTAGAGTTCAAGGCTGGTATAGTTAGATTTGATCCGGCATCACCGGCGGGAAAGCTCGGTATAAAACCAATAGACGTCAGCCGTGCGGGTCGGCGTTATTGAATTTTAGTCTTGACCCTCCGGCCATTTTTTGTTAAACAAGAGTTACAGCCGTATCTGTTTTCGAAGCGAAGCGGCAGGTATCAAATTAGAATAAACTAAAATAGAAGGGAGCTGGATTATGGCAGAAAAAGAAGAAACCCCAGAACCGGCAGAAAAACCTAAAGACGACACTCCTGTGGAAAAAAACGTAAGCGCTGAAAAACCCGCAGGCGAAACTCCGCCCGTGCAGGAGGTTAGAGCCGAACCATCCAAGACTGTTCAAGACAGTCCCGGGAGTAAGGAAATCAACAAAGATGCCCGTATGTGGGGTATGATATGCCATCTGGCCGGGCTCGGTGGTTTAATACCTGTAGTGCCGGTCATCGGCAGTGTCATCGGGCCGCTGATTGTCTGGCAGATAAAGAAGGATGAGTTCGGTTTCGTTGCTGATCAGGGCAAAGAAGCGGTGAACTTTCAAATCTCGATTCTAATTTATGCGATTGTATCGGGGCTTCTTTGTTTTGCCTGCGTCGGCTTTGTATTACTGCCTGCCGTGTATATTTTTGATTTGATTTTCCTGCTGATTGCGGCGGTCAAGGCCAACGACGGTGAGCATTATCGCTATCCTCTGACTATCCGGTTCATTAAGTAAAAAAGCTCGGATAAGATTTAAGGCTGAAATTTGAGGTTGCTTTACTCGCGATTAAGCGGGCAGCCATCGATATGCGATTTGTTATCAAACTTTTTATTAGCTTGTGCATCATTACTTTTTGCACTCAGATAGGGCGCAAGCTGCCGACTTTAGCCGGCCTGATTGCCGTAATGCCTTTGACCGGTCTAATCGTGCTCATCTGGCTGTATATGGACAATCCCGGCAATTTGAACCTGGTCACTGATTATACCAAAGGCGCCTTGTGGGGGATTTTGCCGACTATTTTATTTTTCCTTGTGGCTTTTTTATGTTTTCAAAGGCGGCTGTCCTTGTGGATTGTGCTCTGCGCAAGCTTTGCAGTGTGGATTGTCGCAGCATTTATCCATCAGTTGCTGCTTAAGTAAGTCTGCTCTTATCTTCGATTGAAGTTTATCTTAATATCCTGACCACGCCGCTGTTTCCGTCCACCTGTATAGTCTGGCCGGTCTTGATAATTTTTGTGCCGCTGCCAACATTAACCACGGCGGGAATGCCGTACTCTCTGGCTACGATACTGCCATGTGATATCACTCCACCTTCATCCATAACTATTGCGGCAGCCGGTACAAAATATGGCGTCCAGCCGGGGTCGGTAAACGGTGCAACCAGAATCTCACCGGCCAGTAGCTGTTCTTCCGTATCGGCTCGTAGAATCACACGTGCCTTGCCGGTGGCTCTGCCGGGGCTGACACCAAGGCCGTTTAATATCTCAGCGTCCTTATCTATTGAATCGGGGGTGTAATTGTCCGGGTCAAATTTTCCAATAACGACATCGGGCGGTGTAACTGAGCTGTTCTTGTTATACTCGGCCCGCCGGGATGCAATGACCTGGTGAATATCAAAGTCCGCCTTACCGTTTACCACCGGGGCAATCTCTTCGATTTTTAAGAAAAAGATATCGTCAGCATTCTCAAGTACATCCTTTTCATTGAGCCTTTTGCCAAGCTTGATGAGCAGCTTTCGCATAACTGTAAAGAGCTTTATGACTTCGCTTTTACTGTTCTCGCGAAAGACTGAGCCACTCTGGACGCGAGCAAGAAGATGATTGAATATCGTTCGTTTTATGGGATTCCTGAGTTGCTTACGGCACTGCTGTTCCAGTTGGCGGCGCTGCTTTGCAGCCCTGGCGAAGTTTTGAACGGGGTCTATTTTGTCTATCTGAGTAATATGGCTGCGTACGAATCTCAGGATATAATCCGGTGTTTCGATCCAGCGTTTGTTGTATAGCTCCAATTCGGCCCGGCAATGGTGGCCGTGTATGCGCATGAACCGGTTCCACTCCGCCAGAAACTCTCTGCCCGCGTCGGTCTCAGAGAGCTTGCCTTCAATAGTACGCCAGTCGTTATTTGAAAGTATGAGTTTCTTAACTTCCACTTTTGAATTAGCCGCCGCGGCCATTCGCCAAATATCCAGACCTGCGGTTGCATCGGCCATACCACCAATACCTGCCAGGAGTTTGCCTGCGTTGTCATTACCGTCAGGGAGCCATTTGGTACATACCATATCGAGAAATGGAAATGAAATTAAGATACTAAACAAATATTTTACGTGGCTCAATAACTCACGGAAGCTCATCATATTGAAGCCCGTCATCATTTCCTGGCAATATTTTACAATTTCTTCGGTTGTTAGGTTTGCCGCATCTAAGCGGGACCATTTCTCAAGCTCAACACCAAACTTTGCAAGAATGCGATGGCCTTTCTTAGGGGTGTTGAATAGTGCATTGATAATCATAAAAGGAATTTTCAAAAAGAATTTCAACCGGCTGAATTTCATATCCGGCAGGTCTTCTTCTGCAGCGTTTCGGAGCCGCTCGACGACTTGTTGCAGGCCTTTATGGCTGCCGGTTAATTTCGTGAAATCGAGACCTTTAGTGCCGGGCAGGTCCCTGAATACGGTGCCCCAGATGTTTGCATTAAAATAAATTCGTCCGGCGACAAGACCAAAAATGGGCTGTTTTCCACGGTCCATACAAAGTATATGAAAGATTGGGTTTATAAAGTCATCCAGCATTGCTTCAATTATCGACAATGTAGCCGGTGTAAGGACATCGGGCATGACTTCTTTAGCAGGACTGCAGCACCATATCTGGCGGTCTTCCCATGACTTTTCCGGCGGCAGGGCAGTAATCGGACGCGATTGCAGGAAAAAGAACTTATTTCTGGATATAGCCCATTCTATGTCCTGTGGCCGGCCGAATTCACTCTCAATTTTTCTTGCAAATTTTGCCAATCGTTTTACCTGTTTCTTATCTAAACAGCAAACAGATGACCTTTCCGCTGGAACGGTTTTTTCTTTAACTAAACCGTTGTGGTCAAGAGTGCACTCGATTTTTTTCTCAGATATCGTGCTGGAAAGCAGTTTGAGATTGCTTTTGTTGACTACGAATCTGTCTGGTGTCACTTTGCCCGAAACCAGAGCTTCGCCCAGTCCGAAGCAGGCTTCGATTACAATGCTGCCTCGTCTGCCGGTGACCGGATCTGCTGTGAAGATAACGCCGGAGGTATCCACGGCTATGAGTGACTGAACAATAACTGCCATATTGATTTTAAGGTGGTCAAAACCATTTGTTTCTCGATACTCATAGGCGCGCCGCGTCCATAGCGAGGCCCAGCATTTCTTTATAGCCTCAAAACAATCTTTCAGGCCGGCAATGCCCAGATATGTATCATATTGGCCTGCGAAGGAGTGATCCGGCAAATCTTCGGCAGTGCCGGAGGAACGGACCGCGACATGTTTTGTGCTGAGTGTGAGATAATGATTTTCTATTTTCAGCCGAGTCGTCTCTGATAAAGGAGCCTCGACGATGACCTGTCGGAGATTCGATAAAGCAGCGGCTTTCGCTTCGGGATTTGATTTTGCAAGCTCATCAGCGGCCGTTTTTATATGGTCGGTAAGGTTGTTCCGCTGTATGTGCTCCTGGAAAACCGCCGATGTAACGCAAAAGCCGGCAGGGACTGCAAGGCCTGCTCGGCTCAGACGAAAAAGACTTGCGGCTTTTGGACCGACTTGTGTTTCGTTAATAAGCTGGGTTGTTTCCAGCGGGACAACTTTGGCCTGACCCATGATAAAATCCCTTGCAAATAACGATTATCTGTACTCTTGCAAGATTGTTCCCGGTCGGATATTATAATGTGAAGTGACAGTTAGTGTACACAAAAATCCGGTTAAGGAGTTCTCCGATGAAACCTCACATTAATCGACGACAGTTCATCAAATTTCTAAGCGCAGGGGCCGCTTCATTAGCTTTGCCCGGCTGCGCCAGTTTTAATGCCGGCGTGGCTAACGAGAAAAAACCAAACTTCATTATCATATTTTGCGATGATATGGGCTATGGTGACTTAACATGCTATGGCCACCCAACGATTCGCACGCCCAATCTGGACAAGATGGCTGCCGAGGGTCAGAAATGGACAAACTTCTATGTCGGGGCCTCGGTCTGTACGCCAAGCAGGGCGGCACTGCTGACAGGCAGACTGCCGATTCGCAGCGGAATGTGCAGCGATAAGAGGCGTGTCCTGTTCCCTGATTCGGCCGGAGGTTTGCCGAAAAGTGAAGTTACTATCGCCGAAGCCCTGAAGGACGAAGGCTATGCTACCGCCTGTGTCGGTAAATGGCACCTCGGGCATCTGCCGCAGTACCTGCCGACGAATAACGGCTTCGACTCCTACTTCGGTATCCCGTACAGTAATGATATGGACCGCATCGCCGGAGAAGGACGACAGGCGTTTCTTGAACCGAGGACTGAGTATTGGAACGTGCCGTTGATGCGCGATGAGGAGATTGTCGAGCGCCCCGCCGACCAGAACACAATTATCAAACGCTACACAGAAGAGGCGGTAAAGTTTGTACGGAAAAGCAAAAACAAGCCCTTCTTTCTTTATCTTGCACACAATCTGCCCCACGTTCCGTTGTTCGTCTCGCAAAAGTTCAGGGATAAAAGCCTGCGAGGTCTTTATGGCGATGTAATTGAAGAAATTGACTATGGCGTCGGGCAGATACTAAGTACGCTGCGCCGCGAGGACCTGGCGGAAAATACCTTTGTCGTCTTTACGTCCGACAACGGCCCGTGGCTTATCTTCAACGAGCACGGCGGTTCGGCGGGTCTGCTTAGAGAAGGCAAAGGCTGTACCTTCGAAGGCGGTATGCGGGAGCCCTGCATTATGTGGTGGCCGGGCAAAATCAAGCCCGCCGTTGTGAACGATATCGGTTCAACTATGGATATATATACGACGATCCTGACATTGGCCGGCGCAAAGGTCCCGACCGACCGAGTGGTTGACGGGCTGGACTTGTCACCTGCTTTATTCGGGACCGGACCCAGTCCCAGGAAAAATATGTTCTATTATCGAGGCGCAAAACTGTACGCGGCGCGCAAAGGTCCTTATAAGGCGCATTTCATAACAAAGCCGGCTTACGGTAAGGGCAAAGAGGAGTATCACGATCCCCCGTTGCTTTATAATCTCGAACATGACCCTTCCGAAAAATACGATATATCCAAAGATAATCCGGAGATGATAATTGAAATCCGCAAAGAGGTCGCCTTGCATCTTGCAGGCTTAAAGCTCGGTGAAGACCAGCTCGCAAAGCGTATAGAAAAGCAGTAACTAAAAGGAAAGAAGCATTTATGAATCGACGGGATTTTCTTAAGACATTAGGCTGTGGTGCGGCGGCTCTGGCGATGCAGGGGTGCAATGGTGCTTCCGGTTTTTCTTCCGGCAAAGGCAAAAGACCCAATATCATTTTGATTATGGCCGACGACATCGGCTATGAGTGTTTCGGCTGTTACGGCAGCGCATCGTATAAGACGCCTGTTCTCGATGGTTTGGCCGAAACGGGTATGCGGTTTGAGCACTGCTATTCGCAGCCGCTCTGTACGCCGTCGCGAGTCAAAATTATGACCGGCCAGTACAACTTCCGCAACTACACAAATTTTGGTGTTCTCGACCCGAAGCAGAAAACGTTCGGGCATTTGATGCAAGGGTGTGGTTACGCCACCTGTGTTGTGGGTAAGTGGCAATTATATGGCAGCGTTAATCAAAGCGCCGCGGTTCGCGGCACAGGCAGCCTGCCGGAACAGGCCGGCTTCGACGAACATTGTCTCTGGCAGGTAAAGGAAAGAGGCTCGCGCTATAAAGATCCTGTTGTCGTGCAAAACGGCAGAAATCTTGAAGGTCTTGAAGGCCGGTACGGCCCGGATGTCTTCACTGACTATGCGATTGATTTTATCGAGCGTAATAAAGCGAAACTTTTCTTTCTGTACTTCCCGATGGCCATTGTTCACAATCCTTTTGTTCCAACGCCGGACAGTGAAGACTGGAAAAACGAGACACATAAGAACAATAATAAATATTTCGCCGATATGGTCACCTATATGGACAAAATCGTCGGCCGTATCGTCGCCAGGGTGGACGAGCTTGGCCTGAGCAAAAATACTCTGGTGATATTCACGGGTGACAACGGTACAAACAATAACATTAAATCGAAAATGTCAAAGGGGCAGGTCATTCAGGGGGACAAAGGCAATACAACCGATGCGGGCACGCGTGTTCCCCTCATAGTGAGATGGCCGGGCGAAGTACCGGCAGGGAAAGTATGCGGCGACCTTGTGGATTTCAGCGATTTTGTGCCGGCCTTTGCAGAGTTGACCGGTGCTTCACTTCCTGAGGGTATGATAATTGACGGCCAAAGTTTCCTGCCTCAGCTTCGAGGCAAAAAAGGCAAACCGAGAAAATGGATATTCTGTCACTACGACCCCAAATGGCTTGGCAGGAACGAGGCCGTGCGATTTGTCCGCGACAAGCGATGGAAGCTCTATGATAATGGCGATTTGTTTGATGTCCCGGCTGATACGCTCGAACAGAATCCGAATCCGGCTGGTCCGGAAGCTGTCTCGGCAAGAAAACGGCTTCAGGCCGTTCTGGATTCTATAAAATAAAACTATATTTTGATGGGAAACTAAAGATGAATAAACAATACAAACGTCGCGACTTTTTGAAACTAATGGGCCTTGGAGCGGCCTCGCTTGTAATGCCCTTGTGCGGAGGTGCTTCCGGATTGGTTGCCGGCGGGCCCAAGCGCCCGAATATCGTTCTGATTATGGCCGACGATATGGGATATTCGGACATAGGCTGTTACGGCGGCGAAATCAATACACCTAATCTGAACAGGCTTGCCGCCGATGGTGTGCGTTTCACGCAGTTCTATAATACCGCTCGCTGCTGTCCGACCAGGGCCGCGCTGATAACAGGTCTTTACCAGCACCAGGCGGGCGTCGGGCATATGATGAGTGACAAAGGTTATGATAGTTATCGCGGCGACCTTAACAACCGCTGTGTTACTATTGCCGAGGTGCTCAAGCAGGCCGGATACAGTACGTATATGTCGGGTAAATGGCACGTAACCAGGTACCGGGGACCGGAGGGCCCGAAACATAACTGGCCTCGCCAGCGCGGATTCGACCGCTTCTTCGGAACCATTCATGGTGCCGGCAGTTTCTACGACCCATGCTCGCTGACCCGCGACAATACGCAGATACCTCCTGACAGTGACGATTTTTATTACACAAATGCCATCGCTGATAACGCCGTAAAATTCATTAGTGAGCACAGTTCGGATAATCCGTTCTTTATGTATGTTCCCTTCACCGCTCCGCACTGGCCGATGCATGCGCTGCCGCAGGACATCGCCAAATACAAAGGCCTCTATGCGCAGGGCTGGGATGCGCTGCGTGCCCAGCGGCACAAGCGTATGATAAAAATGGGAATAGTAAAGAAGCAGTGGAAGATTACCCCGCGTGACACGAACGTACCGCCATGGGAGGAGGTTGAGAACAAACAGTGGTTTCAGCGCCGTATGGAAGTATATGCGGCGATGGTCGATTGCCTGGACCAGGGCGTCGGACGTATCGTTTCGGAATTAAAGAGAAAGGGCGACTTCGATAACACGTTGATTTTCTTTTTAGCCGACAATGGCGGCTGCGCCGAAGAATACGGAAGCAAAGGTAAAGTTAAACCGAACCCGTCGAAAACAATCCCATTGGAACCGATGGACAAAAACGAGTTGCAGTACGATATGCAGCCGAAGGTTACACGTGACGGGCGCCCGGTGCGAACCGGTTACGGTGTGGTACCGGGCCCGGCTGATTCCTACATTGCCTACGGAAAAGCCTGGGCGAATGCCAGCAACACGCCCTTCCGCCTTTACAAGCACTGGGTGCATGAGGGCGGTATATCGACGCCACTGATTGCTCACTGGCCCGAGCGTATTAAAACGCGCGACAAGCTGCGCCATCAGCCGGGACATCTTATCGATATTATGGCCACGTGTGTCGATGTTGCCGGAGCAAGGTATCCTTCCGAATACAAGGGCAACAGGATAATACCGATGGAAGGCAAGAGTTTGGTTCCGGCCTTTGACAATAAGCCCATCGAGCGCGAAGCAATTTACTGGGAGCACGAGGGCAACCGGGCCATCCGAAAGGGCAAGTGGAAGCTGGTCTCCAGACATCCCGGCAAGAGGGAGCTGTATGACCTTGAGGCCGACCGTACCGAGCTGAACGACCTGTCACAAAAATATACGCGAACAGTTGAACAGTTAAAGGTGATGTATGAAAACTGGGCCGCCAGATGTGGCGTTCAACCCTGGCCTGTTAAAAAGCCGTCATAAAAGAAGCAACAAATGATGAGCATTGAGAAAACAAACTTTAATAGACGTGGCTTCCTAAAGACACTGAGCTTGGGAGCGGCAGCATTAACAGTACGGGGATGTGTTCGCGCTGCAAACAGAGTTAACAGCAGGACTCACAGGTATCCGAACATTGTCTTTGTTATGGCCGACGATATGGGTTACGGTGATGTAGGTTGCTACAATGCCGACTCGAAGATTCCCACACCGAACATAGACAGGTTAGCCAAGCAGGGCGTCCGTTTTACGGACGCCCATTCGCCGTCGGCCGTTTGCACCCCCACTCGTTACGGTGTATTGACAGGCAGATACTGCTGGAGGACATGGCTCAAAAGCGGCGTCGTCGGTGGTTATACAAATCCGCTGATAGAGCCGGGCCGGACCACAGTTGCTTCATTCCTGCAAAAACAAGGTTACCGAACGGCCTGTATTGGCAAATGGCATCTGGGAGTGGGCTGGACACGACACAACGGCTATGTGGGTAACGCCGAAGACGGGCGCAAGTATTTTGATGGTTCGTGGCAAGATGGAGACCCTAAGAAGGGAATGAATGTAGATTTTACAAAGCCCGTTAGTGGTGGTCCGGCGGATTTGGGTTTTGACTATGCTTATTTTACCGCTGCCTGTTCGACGATTGATGGCCCGTTTTGCTATATCCAGAATAGAAATACAGTCGGGATACCGAATAAGATGATGCCAATAGACAAAAGTGTTCATGCCGACTATCGTCCGCGTCCGGGCTGGGTGGCTGATGGCTTTGACGTCACCGAGGTTGATACGGTATTTACCGGCAAAGCCATCGAATTTATGGAGAATAATTGTAAAAGACACACCGCCAGTCCGTTCTTTTTATATCTGCCCCTTTCTTCACCACATGCTCCGTGGCTGCCGCCGGATTTTGTTAAAGGACGCAGCGGGGATGGTGCTCGCGGCGATATGGTTATATGGACCGACTGGTGTGTGGGTAAAATTCTTGATGCGCTCGACCGTCTGGGTTTGAGGGAAAATACTTTGTTAATTGTTACAAGCGACAACGGCCCTCGGCACGGCCGGGAAGATCATCAATCATCCGGTAAGTTACGTGGATTTAAATCGCATATCTGGGAAGGTGGTCATCGTATTCCTTTCCTTACCCGCTGGCCCGGAAAGATCAAACCGGGCGGCATCAGTGATGAGGTTATCTGTCTGACCGACCTGATTGCAACGTGCGCGGCTGTTGTGGGAGCCGAACTGCCTGATGATGCCGGGCCGGACAGCTTTAACATCCTTCCTGCTCTTTTAGGCGCCGAGCTTGATGAACCGATTCGCTCTGCTATTGTTCATCATTCTGTTTACGGAGTATTCTCTATACGACAGGGCAAGTGGAAGTTGATACTTGATACGAAAACGTCCGGCGGGTGGGTTCGTCCAAGCGGAGAAAAACCAGAGCCCGGAACTCCGGGGCAGCTTTATAACCTTCAGGATGACCCTTATGAACGCAATGACTTATGGGATAAATACCCTAATATAGTGGAGCGTCTGACAAAGCTGCTTGAAAAATATAAGCAACAGGGACACAGCAGATATTAGGAAAAAGAAAAGAGAATTTCATGAATCGACGCGAGTTCCTAAAGACAATTGGCTTTGGAGCGGCGGCGCTGACAATGTCAGGCTGTGCGAGTGGTACGCAAAGAGCGGTCGGAAATGAGCAGACTCGAAAGCGGCCCAATATTATCTTCCTTATGGCTGATGACCAAAGGTGGGACACAATGGGTTGCATGGGGCATCCCGTAATTAAGACGCCGAACATGGATCGCCTGGCTGCAGAAGGAATTCTTTTCGAGAACGCTTTTCTGACCACCTCAATATGTATGGCAAGCCGGGCAAGTGTAATGTTAGGTCAGTTCGAGAGCCGGCACCAGTGTAATTTCGAGCGGCCTTCCAACAAAACGATATCTCACGCCGAATTCGATAAGAGTTATCCGTGTTTATTGCAAAAGGCAGGGTATCGAACGGGCTTTATCGGCAAGTTTGGCTTTGCGGTCAGCAAAGACAAAATCCAGAACTGCCCCCTTAATCCCGACGGCAGCAGGAACTCTAAAGAGCAGTTATGGACCAGGCAGCAGTATATGCCGGTCGATAAATTTGACGCCTGGTACGGTTTTCCCGGACAGGGTACTTATTTCCCGCAGGGCAAAGATGGAAAGCATCTAACACGGATTATGGGCGAGCAGGCGGTTGAATTTTTCGAAAGCTGTAAGCCGGACAAGCCATTTTGCCTTTCAATAAGTTTTAAGGCACCGCACGGCCCTACCCAGCCTGACCCGGCCTATGGGGATATGTATAAAGATGTGAAAATTCCGCGCCAGATAAACGACGGCGATGAATATTTCGAAAGGCTTCCGAAGGTGGTTCGGGAGCATTGGCGCGGCCGCAGGGTGTATAACAAAGAAGCCGGACCTGAAAAGTATCAGGAATTTATGGAAAGGCATTATCAGTGCATTAGCGGAATCGATGTTGTGGTTGGAAAGATACGCGACGAGCTAAGGCGTTTAAAGCTGGATGATAATACGATTATAATATATACCTCGGACAACGGCTATTTTTGCGGTTCAAAGGGATTGGGTGGTAAGTGCCTGTTGTATGAGGAATCTATACGCACACCTCTGATTATTTTCGACCCTCGCCTTGATGTATCCAAACGAGCAAAACGCCGCGGGGAATTGGTTGTGAATATCGACTTTGCGCCGACTATGCTGGATATGGCTGGTGTGAACATACCGGATGCTATGCAGGGAAAGAGTTTGCTGGGACTTCTCGGGGGAGAACAACAAAAGTGGCGCGACTCGACATTCCATGAAAATAATTTTACCTCGCATTTTTTGCCGGCCCTGTCCAACGCCGGAAGCTGGCGACAGAAGGTGCTTGAGCGAAGCGTTCGATGTAAGGCCGTTCGGACCGAACGGTGGAAATATATTCGCTATTTCGAACAGCGTCCCGTCATCGAGGAACTATTCGATATCAAAAACGACCCGATAGAAGCGTTTAACCTTATAGACAATCCCGATTATTCCGATGTCCTTGTCCGGCTGCGCAGCCAATGTGACGACTGGATTAGTAAGGCAAAATAAGAAATAGGAGGTTTTTTCAATGAACAATAATCTGAACAGACGAGATTTCTTAAAGACAGCGGGCCTGACAGCAGCGGCTCTTGCGCTGCACGGCTGTGAAAGTTCTTTTAAGCAGGCTTCGAGCATAGACAAGCCGAACGTTATTGTTATATTCTGTGATGACGTCGGTTACGCAGACGTCGGTGTTTTCGGGGCCAAAGGATATAAGACTCCCAATATCGACCGCATGGCGGCTGAAGGTGTGAAGTTCACGGATTTCTACGCTGCCGCGCCGTCGTGTACTCCTTCACGGGCCGCTTTGATGACCGGCTGTTATCCGCAGCGGGTGAGCTTGCCCAATGTAATCGGCCCGAGCGCAAAAATCGGTATAAGTTCCGGCGAAAAGACCATCGCGGAGGTTCTTAAACCGCTCGGCTATGATACCGCCTGCTACGGTAAATGGCACCTGGGTCATCATCCTGAATTCCTGCCGATGCGGCACGGTTTCGACGACTACTTCGGCCTGCCTTACTCGAACGATATGTGGCCGAAACATCCGACCAGCGACAAATACCCCGACCTGCCGCTTATCGAAGGCGAAAGGGTCGTCGAATATAATCCCGACCAGACCCAGCTTACTACATGGTACACCGAGCGGTCTGTTCGGTTCATTGAGAAGAACAAGGATAAGCCGTTCTTCCTGTATCTGCCTCATTCTATGGCGCACGTACCCTTATTTGTCTCCGACAAATTCAAGGGTAAATCCGAACAGGGCCTGTATGGTGACGTCATGATGGAAATCGACTGGTCGGTGGGACAAATACTCTCGACACTGAAACAGTTGAGTTTAGATAAAAAAACTTTAGTGATATTCACTTCGGACAACGGGCCATGGCTGAGCTACGGCGACCATGCCGGCTCGGCCAAACCTCTGCGCGAGGGCAAAGGCACAACGTTCGATGGCGGCCAGAGAGAGTCAACCATTATGCGCTGGACGGGCCGGATACCCGCAGGTACGGTCTGTAAGGAGCCGGCTTCGACGATGGACATCCTGCCCACAGTTGCGAAACTGACCGGTGCGGCATTGCCTGCTAATACCATCGACGGTAAGGACATCTGGCCTTTGATGTCGGGCAAACCCGGAGCCAAGAGCCCGCACGAAGCATTTTTCTATTATCGCGGCTATGCGCTCGAAGCGGTCCGCAGCGGAAAGTGGAAACTGCACCTGCCGCACGCTTACCGTACATTGGCCGGACGTGAGGGCGGTACGGGCGGCCAACCGACTAAGTATGAACAGGGCAAAATTGGTCTGTCGTTATTTGACCTTGAAAAAGATATAGGCGAGCAAAATGATGTCTCCGGTCAATACCCGGATGTGGTAGAGAGGCTTTTGTCTCTTGCAGAGCAAATGCGCCAAGAGCTGGGCGATTCGTCTAAGAAAATGACAGGCAGCAGCAGAAGAGAGCCCGGAAGAATATAGCTGGCTTAAAAATAAATTTTCAAGAAAACAGAAGAAATATGTCGAAATTAAAAAACAAAGTGGTTGTTATGACGTATAGATAAATAGAGACAGGCAGGTTTGAAAGACTTATTATATTTTTAGTCGTCATCATATTCGCCTTCTTATTTTCATATCTTGAACCTGCCTTTCAAAGAAAGGTTCTTTCGCAGTTTGGCTGGTGTTTTTCGAAGGAGAAAAGTTTTGCGCGCAGGATTTGCGCCGATATGGAAAAAAGATCAACAGGCAGGTTTGAAATAATTATTATAATTTAAGTTGTCATCATAATCACCTTCTTATTTCATATCTCTCGAATCTGCCTTCCTGAGAAACTCACTTACACGACTGAGCTAAAAGCAGCCTTGAACGTGGAACGGTTGGCCTGCGCGGAACTTACCGGCAAATTTATGAATTTGTTTTGAACCGACCGTTTTTGAGCGAAAAAACAGAACAATGGAGATTCGCAAA
>Ga0307380_10005343_pt1 | contig 17053 bp, 16 predicted proteins | sample UN3MG_FD_202239 | JGI IMG/M metagenome (GOLD analysis project Ga0307380, IMG submission 202239) | Soil microbial communities from Risofladan, Vaasa, Finland - UN-3 | ecosystem: Environmental > Terrestrial > Soil > Coastal area > Acid sulfate soil | place: Finland: Risofladan, Vaasa | collected...
TTACCCATAAAAAAACCTCTAGTAAAAAATCGGGGGAGTCTTATTGACTCCCCCTGAATAACTACAATTTATTGTGGCAAGAAGGTTGATTCCTCTGTGCCATCAGCTTCAACATCATAATCAGATCGACTTAGAACTTCTAGACATAGATCAATGTCAGGAGTATAAATCTCTTTGATATCGTACTCTTCAACAATAACATCTGAAGGAAGCCCTGATAGAACATCGTCCTTCCAGAATTCCCAAATGTCGCCAGTCCTGAGAGATTTTTGGTCGTCTGATCGGGCCACCTTGTATTGACACCCCTTTAACTCAGCCAATCCTCGTTCCTCAAACGTGTTTAGTGTTGTGAGAAACTTCTTTCTTGCTGTAAAATTAAGAGCAAGAACCTTACGTTGATGGTATGATTTACCATCCTTCTCATAAGCATTCAATTGAAGAACAGATCCGCACCAAAACTCTCGTCTGCGTAGCTTGTTCTTGTCTCGATCATCTTCCTGAATCTCAGCGGCCTTACAGATAGGGCAGTCTACCTCATCTGTTTGTACGCAGGATAGATGATTTGGAAGAGTCTTATCTCCATCCTTAGCCCACACCTCATGCAACTTTAGCTTAACAAAGTCCTGTGGATTGCATAGAAATACAATACTACATTTTGTGTCAGGCTTCAGGAAGAAGTGTGAAACCCAGTCATTCGCTTTTGATTGCGGTGCTGGTTCAGTAGACTCTTCAAAAATACCACATAACTCATTACTCATTCTTCATACCTCAAATAGAACATTAACTGTATCATTAACTGAAATGATCACACTATATTATATACGGTTCCTCCCTAAAAGTGGTCAAAATTCTGACAGTTTAGTAAAGATTTAGGACATTAATCGTCTAAATTCTTCTTCCGTAAACTCCCCTAAATCCTTAATCCCCTTAGACCCCCCTCTAAAAGACCACTTAAATCTGGCCAAATTAAAGGCGGGCATTTCCCTAAATATCTTCCACCCTTCTCTACCAGCCTTGTCCTGATCATAGGCACAAGTCAGTAGTTTCTTGTCTAATTTTAGGAGAAGCTTCATTTGGTTCTCAGTTGTTCTACAAGTCAGAGTGCTAAGAACATCGTAGCCATAATCTACAGCCCACCTATGGACGTTGATCATGTCAAAGAAACCCTCGACAACCATAAGTTTGGGGTTGTCAGTCAGCTTATCATAACCTGCCAGAATGTCAGCAGTCGTCATTCCAAATAAATTCTTGTATCTAGGTTTGATAGAATCTGATATAGACCTACCAACAACCCCCCTCAATCCATTCATCCTTACAGGGAATAAAACCCTTTCGTTATTGAATCGTAGATCCCAAAATTGGGAGGTTGCCTCATCAATACCTCGTCTATTAAGATACTCTCTACAGATTTTGCTATCCCAAGCAGGACTCCAATGATTAATAGCTTGTTCATTTAACAGCAACAAGTCTTCTTTCTTATTTCTTTGCCTAGATTTGTACATTATACTAGCTACTAGGTCAGGTGCATTTAGCTTACGCACCTTCCTAGAATACTTTGCAAGATCCTCACTACAAGAGAATTCAGCCAAACTTCTAACCAGTCCTTCTAAAGGTCCTTTACACCCACAAGAAAAACAATTAAAAGCTGAACTATCTCCTATAGATATACCACAAGAAGGTTTACGATCTGTGCCGCCCTCATGTGTGAAGGGTGCTAAAGGGCAATGTATCATTACCCAATCTACCCCCGAGGATCTAACGTATTTTGTATCTGAAATTCCTAGCTTGTTAAGTACTTCTAAAATTTGTTCTTTTTGCATTATAACCTTCTCACAAACCGGATGATCCAAAACCCCCATCATTTCGTTCAGTTTCTGTTAGTTCTGATACTTCTCTAAAATTACATTCAAGCACCCTTTCGATATACATCTGAGCATATCGGTCACCTACTTTGTAAGGGAATTGTGGGTAGGTTATTGACTGTCCGCATTTTCCCACAACATTACTTTCAACATCAGAAAAGCTTTTGGGGAGTGCTTGAAAAACGGTTAAGAATTCCCCCCTGTAATTCTCGTCAATTTGACATGGAGAATTTTGGATAATGAAACTAGTTTTGGTTATACTGCTCCGTGGTACGATTAATAATTTGAAACCTTTAGAGGGTTCCATAGCCCAACCACAACCTACAATCCATTTACCAGCCCCTAAGTATTCAATACTAGTTGCTGTAAGATCGTAGCAGGAATCCTCTTCTTTAGACTTGTAAGGAAACTTAGCTTCCTCATGCATCCGTTTAACATCTACTGGTATTCCCCAATCATTCATTTAGTGCTTCCCCATTCAAAATAGTAATATTCAATACCTTCCTTGTTTTGCGTTTCCTTGTAATCAAATCCTTCCCTCTTAGCAAATAATTGGGAACCTAAATTGTACTCATTAACTAAACCACAAATTAAAGTTTTATCTGTAGTGATAGCTAGTTCTTTTAAATGATTCAACAAAGCCCTTGCCGCACCGCTTCTACGCATATGTGGAGTTGTGGCTAGGCGTTCTATATAGAACTTGTCTTTTAAAGGTTTGAAAATTATGAAAGAAACAATTTCACCTGTTTCAGTTTCCATAACATGGATTCTAGTGGTCCGGTCAATTGACAAAGATCGTATTTCGTCTACTGTAAGATAGCTACTGTAACTATCTATTTCAATATCGGATACGGTATCCAAATCAGTATGTCTATTGAAAGACCTAATTTCTAGTTTGGTGTCCATATTAGTACTCGACCCCTGACACGATAATTTCGTCTTCATTTAGTTCTCCGAATTTCATGTGTGATAAATCAAATCTACATTTGAACGAAGGTAAATCTTCGTCCGTTCCTTCCCGAATCTTTTTAATGTCCATGTTGCACACTTTCATAGCCCTCTCGTCGTCATCTGCACGAATAGTAACAAACACTGATGGGGCTATGATCCAGTCTTTACTGTATCTAACCTCATATGAATCGGTTCTTGATCTTATCTTCTTATCTGATAGATTCATTTGAGTGGTACATATCCAAGGGATGTTTGTTTTGTTTGCATCACTTTGGATAATATTTATAGTGCTTTTGGATTGCTCCCAATCGCTGTTACCTTTAGACTTAAATCTATAAGCCCCGTCAATAATAACAACATCTGCTTTGTGGTAATCCACCAATGATTTAATTATTGAAACGTCTGGTATGTCCCCCTCACCGTATAGGAAGATTTCCCCTTTAGTTAGACTACCCGCCTTTTGCAGAACCCTGTCTGCTGTATGAACATCCAACTCGCCCGTTCTCATATCCTTGTATTCAATCTCATAGAATGCTGCATCCAACCTTTTCATCATAGCCTTTGGTTGGTTTTCCATAGTGACGAATAAAGTATTTAATCCTAATTTCTGAAAATGTGTCGCTAATACTGCTGAGATCCAAGACTTACCGCCTGAAGCTAACGCTGCAAATACTATAAATTCCCCGTTCATGAATCCATTAATTGCATTTGTTAGAGTTTCCCACGGTGTGTCAATACCATACTCAATTTCCTCCCCTGACAGTAGCTTCTTAAATCTCTCCAAACCATCTTCTCTGAATTTCATACAACCAGATTTTACTATCGAAGATTGGTATCTGTTGGTGATTGAAAATAGAGATCGTAGTGCTGAATTGGGATCAGCATCCCTTAAATGTTTTGCAATATTCTTTACGTCAGATTCAAGCATCCTTCCCAATCTACGCTCACGGAATTTCTCACATACGTAGGAGAAAGGTTCTGGATCACTCTCTAAATCTAGACCTGTTGTTTCTGCAACCTGATCTTTATCAGGGTACTTAGAATATGTCTCATAGAAATGATTAATGAAATCAAAAGCTTCTCTGTATTGATCTGAGAAATCTTCTCTGTTTAATGACTCATCTCTTAATACTCTTAAATTTTCAGTAGTTATCAGACTCGATAAAACCCTATCGGATAGAGGGTCTGTGTTAAACACACTTAAATTCATACTTGTGTCCTAAAGTTATGACCGGCTACTTGAACGATATTAAAATGACCCCGAAGAACTGAATAAACCCCCGGGTGATTACTCTTCAAAAAACTTGGATTATGATTACTGCTTATAATAGTTGTTAGTTGGTTCTCAACACGGTTACGAATAACTAATTCAATCATAGTTTCTCGTTCCTTAGCTACGTCTCTTAATATGAATTCATCTAATACTAAGATAGGAACTTCTCTGCACCTATCAAATATGGAGGTGTTCTCATCAAAATGTACATTGTTCATAACGTCTGATACATAACCGGTACAGGATGCCCAATATCCTAAATTACCTTTGGCCAAACATTTCTTTAGGAGTATGCTACAGCAACCTGACTTACCGGTGCCATAATCCCCCCAAAAATAAACGTTGCTCCCACAATCGTATTCCTTCAAGAAATTCTTGTAGGCAAAATCTTTAGGTATTTTATCTATCATAGCCCCCCTGTGTATTGAAGGTAGACTCATTCTATCATAGTAAGTTTCTATTGACATGATCCTCGTAAGTAGCCATAAATTTGTATGATTGGTATCCTTTTATCAAAAGGAACATATCTTCCCAATCCTCGTAATAGTCACTGAGATATTCCTTTACTTTATCGTCTGGTATTTGCTTTGCATCATAAATGTTCCACCAAGCTGGTGCCCATTCAGTCCTAAATTCAGCAGCAAATTTATTGTTTTTTATAACCCTTAAATTTTGTAACTGGTAATAAACACCACATATGTAGAATGGTAAAATGTACTTAGGGTTGTTATTTAATCGCCTTAAAAGAACTGGGGTTCCTTTATATTTATCCCAAGGTTGGTTTGATAATAGATTCACATGTGTCTTCCTCATAACGATTACCTAGATTTCTACCTCTATTGGTCAGCGTAAGAGATTTATCCCACAATCTCTTAGTTGCCAAAAGATTTAACGTTAGACATTGATAGTTCAAAACTTTGGAGATGGTCTCCCAGTTCCTTAGTATGCTAATCAAATCCTTTTGCCAATTAGGATAATTCTTCACCCTCTTTATCATGGCCGCTGTTTTACTGTCTCGTTCAGGTTCTAAGTATGAAATACCGAGATTTGCACATTGGATCTTCATAAGATTTAAGAAGTCCACACCTTCCTTCATGTCGTCATGTTCCATAAAGAATTCCGGTTCCATATTCTTGACCAGACCTAAAATCATAACCGTCTTACCATCGATATCTTCTAACTGGATTAGCTCGGAGTCCTTTAACTCCATTAAACAGCCCTCACCACATTCCTCTTTATTAACAGCTATTGCTAATAAGTCTGAGTTGTAATAAGGGCATTTGCTTTTGTCCATAGACACAATTTCTGCATAAGCTTTAACGTAAACTCCAATACAAAATTCATCGAGATTCTTTATTGCATTTAAGAATTTAGTATTCAAAATCTTTTCTCCTATAGTTTAGCTAATCCCCATGTTGAACAGAAATTACAAAACTTAATTAACTTTTCTTTGAACTCTTCGGGTGTTCCATTGTTTTGTATAATACAGTCGGCTTGGTCAATACCTACTGTGCAAGAACCTCCACACTCTAACCCCACTCTTTCTTCTGCATCAATCCATAAACAAAAGGGATTTACAGTTCTTTTTACTTCCCTTAGTTCCTCTCTACAACGCATACCAACATAAATGTCATGCGTCTCATAAATATTCTGAGCTAGTTTAGCTTTATTATCCTCGTTGTATTCACGAATTAGATTAAACCAAGCTGCTCTGTGGTTCCTTCTGTCTTGGAAGCATTCCTCTACTGAATTATAGCCGTTAATGTGCTTCAAACTGTCAAAAATAAAGTGGTTGGCAGCAAAAAAGGAAGAACTTTCCCAAGTTAAATCTAATTGTTCTCCAATAAGCGATGCTGCGGTGTCTTTACCGCACTCACCATAACCAAAAATCATCAGCTTACTCATATTTATTCCTTATCCTAACCAAGTTGGGTGGTTGTTAAATTAATGTTACATAATGACCATGCTGTCTCATTAGGAGGGACACCATTCAATCTCCACTTTATGCACATATTTTCATTTGTGGGTTGGAACACGATTGAGTGAGTCTCTGCTAGACCTGACAAGCCTACTGAAGTAGACAAAACGGGTAAGAGTGTCACAGCATCATATATCTCAAACACAATCGATAGGGACACCAAAGGCGTTCCTATCAAAGGGATCATTTCAAAATAAATTGTATAGTCTTCCCCAACATCCATACAGCCTTGGCATAATGTCAAAAAGGAAAACCCTGCGTTTGTAACATGGAGTCTACCGCAGTTACCTTCTATGTTTGCGTAACCGTCAGATACACCACTAACCCCTCTTTCCCAAGAGTTGTTGTCCTCATCAGAGATACAGTGTAAATTAATTAAGTTACTTGACGTATAGCTTGTTTCGCATTGATCATCTAAAGCCCAAACCCCTAATCGCATAGTAGCTTTGCCCGACTGGTGGTCCTGATTTGTTTGTATGTAGTTTATCACACCTGTCTTTGTTTCTGATGGAGCCAACGTGCCATCACAAAGTTCTGTGGTAGGAGCCAAAAACTCTACACATTGGTTAAGTTCTGCGGGTGGTGTGATCGCACCTAAATCAAGTTCCCATAAGTTTTGCTCCATTCGCCACTTTTGGAATTGCCTTATACCAAGATGGAATAGATCATTCTTACATGTTACATACTTGTTCTCGTAGACTCCTTCAATGACCCCGAACTTAGCCAGTAGAGCCTCGTCAACTACAACTATTTCTATCTGGTTTTGTGTGGATTCATCGTTGGTTTGGGATGCACCCGAGTTACTTTTACCAAAGCCATAACCCCATCCGTAACCTAAACCTAGTGCATAAGGTAAGTCAATTGAAGAATTTGAATTTTTGTAGTTCTTTAGTTGGGTGTCTGAAAATCCAAACTCTGAAGTTGGTTTAACTCTACCTGTAATTTGTAGCGTGAATGGAAAAGGAACTCCCTCTAAGAAGTTAAACCCATCTGCTCTTTGAACCCTCAAAGCCACAGAACCATCTTTAGGATCTTCTGCAAACTCTAATATTGTTAATTCGGCTGATGTGTAAATAGCTTGTATGAGATCCTCCTTGCTCCCCTTCAAATTGTTTGCACACACTGTGGTTTGTTTGGTATTTTGTGCTGCTAGGATACAACCTTGGAAACCCCCTGAGGTTGTTATCTCGTTTAAGTCGTTAGGTATTGTGGTTAAGTCTAAGTCACAATCAAATTCAGTCTGGAAAGCACCCCTAACTCTAAGTACAGTGAATGGTGGATTTGCAGTCTTAACTTTGGTTGCCGAATTAATAACGTCACATTGAGATAACAACTGTCCATTACAAGTGCATTGAACCCAAGGATCTGCTGTTAACACGCCCCCAACCTGAACAAATAATTCGGATCTTCCCGCTTCCGCTATCTTATATAACTCTTCCCAAGTACTGTTACCATCTACAGGTCCTCTGATTAAGGTATCATGGCCAATATTAAAGTTATATAGTCCAACGGGGACGCCTCCATAAACACCTGCTAGGGCAGCTAATATCGTTGCTATGTCATCCCCTTCAAAGTTCTCTGTATTGATTACCTTCCTGCGTAGTCTCTCAAAGTAATCAACAATTTTTAGTGATGCAAATGTACCATCAATTCGTTTTTCATCGCCAATTGAGTTTACAATACCTGTGACAATATTAAATGATCCCTCAAAACAGGCATCGATACCGTCGTCACACTGACTAGCCGTTACAATTGCGTCAAGAGTAATAGGTTGACACAACAATGCCGCAGCTTGGTCTGCTTCTGTTGTCAAACTTATAGAACCACGATATGGTCCCACCATGCTCCAAGTAGAATTAGAAGCGTAAATGCTGTTTTGTAGCGAGAACTGTAGCGGTCCACATGGAGTTACAACCATTATTTACCATTTATCTCAATGTATGTTTTAAAGGAATCCTTATTCTCCCAAAAACCCATAGGGCAGACCGACCCTTCTTCTGGATCTGTCAAGCTGGCTTTTTCCTTCAAGTAGCAACCACACTCCCCACACTTATCTTCTTCTCGTATAGGACAGACAGCACACATTGATAATCTCTCACTCATCAGAGGGATATTTGTTTTTTGACCTTTCACATTAGATATATAGAAAGCTTTGACGCAGGTGAAAGCACCTTTAGCTAGACTCCACAACTGGTGTAGGATCATCTGAATTAATTGTATCAGGTTCAAGTTCATTTGTCTCACTTTTTATTAATGCCTTCAAAGGGCAATCAGGACATAGGGTGCATATCAAATAATTCTTATTAGCATGATTCTGTTTGAAGTTTTCTAATACGCAAGGTTTATTATGCAGGGAACACAACCGAACCGGTTGACTTTTTTTATTAGACCCTCAGCCCTTACCCATTGACACAGCACCTAATACTTTAGGCTCTCTGTGAGGGCAAGCCGCAATGTCCTCTATAGTCCTTTGGTTAGGATACATCTTAACCGGCTTTTTATTACCACAAGCCATTAAACTTCCTTAATTGTTATCTTAAAGTTTTTACCGTCCTTCGATAAGTCTATGAAAGGACCTTCGTTAGAATTTTGAAGACTTATTTTATCGCCGGTGTTACCTTTGTACCCTTTATATAGAGAGTGGAGTGCTAAAGCTTGAGGGCTTTCGTCAACAAAAATCGCAGTCAAAGACTCCACACCATTTTCAATTTCTTTAATTACCTTAAACATTTCGTACCTCAAACTTCTTAATTCTATTGTCGCTTGGCCCGTTAAACATACTAACCAAGTCATACTTATCTTTTCTGAACATAGCTGGTGTGCTATGAATTCCTTCCCTACCAATATAAACACCGCGATTAACTGAAGAAGCTAACCTGACAAATCCATGACCATGCATTAGAACGTTGGTTGTACCGTCTTGGCCTGTTGGTGTATTCTCAAAATGATATTGTTTATGCCTTAGAGAATTACTATCCAAGCTAATTGGGTTATCTCCAGTAGGTTTAAAATCAAGCTTTCTCCAAGTATCCATCCAAGTGTGAATAACTTGCGAGTTACGGCGATTATAAGCCTCTTGCATAAATTTGTCTGCGTAATCAATGAAGTCCTCTCTGATAGCACTCCAACAGTCAGCCCCCATTAAATACCCCCACAAGTTTGTGTAGGTTACGTGGACTTCCTTGTTCCGTTTCTTCTTCTCTTCGTTATTAAGTAGACACTTAGACCAACCTTGGACTGCACCCACATTTGAAAATTGACGACTCCAACTCCACATACTCTCACAAAACTTCAAGTACGTAGAAGATACTTCCATATCATCTTCAAAGATAAAAGCCTTCTTAAAACCTAAAGTCGAAAGTAGTTTATCTCTAGCATCAATAATATTTCGTCCACAACCAAAGTTAACTGATCTAGGTATAATACTTAGATTAGGTAAGTTCTCATGAGCCAATCTCTCTACTTCATGCATCAAAGAATACTTTGATTGATCTTCTGGTAGGTCGATGAACAGGAAGATTGGATAATCCGTTAATGTCTTATTAGTCAAAAGAGACTTCATAAACATATCAAAATACCCCGGTCGATCACAAGCAATAATTCCAATTGCTGTGTCATATTTATCAACGTCTACGTTTATGAAAGGTTTAATATCATAGGAGAAGTCTGTCTTCTTAACCTTGCTATCAGGGTTATCGATTACTTTCTTCTCTGTTACTGCAAACGACATGTCCAGTAGACCTTCTCGTTTTGGTCGAAAGAAGTCTATCCATTCGTCAGACTGCTTGGAGCGTAATTCGCATACCCCAACTGAGTCCCTTCCATAGAAGGTTTTACCATCCCAGTTAAGTCTTGCTACAAACCCTCCCTCATCTGATTGTATCAGAATAGCAGGCTCTTCCCCGCTTGAGGATAGAAGTTTCCACCTCTTTGCAACAGGGTCGCCCTCAATTTTACCCTCTTTCTTGAACTTAACCGGCCTACTATTGCTAGTTGATGGTACAAAATCAAAGCTTTCTTGGACTTCGATCAACTTTTGCATCTTTTCAATCATAATTTCCTCTTGGATTTATTGGACTACCTTATTATAGCGTCCAGTATCTACATACTTTCGAAAATTCTTTCAATTTTTTTAAATTAACTTAACCAATCTAGTGTGATTGTCCCTGCAAAGGGTGTTACTGACGGTATAGAGAAGTCTGACAGGGCAAAATTAAAATTTAAAACGTAAGGGAAAGTCTGGTCACAAAGGTTGCCACCTATGCTCTGGACACCTGCAACATTGTCATCAACTGAGAATCCAATACCATCAATTGCTTGGTTTTCACTATATTTGAAATCCAATGTCCATTGTCCCCCACAGCTTATCTTAAAGAACCACCAGAACAACCGTGGACCCGGCCCTACATTAGTTATGGCAGGCATAGTTGTTGGGAATGGTTGAAACCCTGTAGTTAATGCATCTGCTGGTGCTTGGGCTATGAAGTTCCAACCACACTCAGTGCCCGGTAATGCGGGGTTTAAATCAATAATGCCTTGCATTGATCTCAATTCCAAATCATCTGTCCCATCACTAAGAGTGGCGATAAGGAATGGATAGCAGCATTTATTAGTTGCCTCTCCCGGTGTATAGCAGATAGGGATATTACCTGTGAAGTCTGTTAGGGCATCCTGATCTACGGTTACCTCAGAGGTTATCAAAGTACCTGAGTCTATAGTACCGGTGGGGTTGTAATGAATAGGTCCTACTTGTCTCCATATTGGATAGGCTTGGAGTGCCCCACAATTATTTTGGAAAGGTGCTGTGTTCTCCAATTTGTTACCGTCAATTCGGATACCTACATCTGGGAGAGTCTCAACAACGCAATCCATTTCAATAGTTACGCCATCAACAGTTCCTGACCATTCGTAGTTGGCACCTATGCTTATGGTTCCATCGGTAACTTTAGAGAAGTCTTGATAGCCTGCTGCATTTGCTGGCCAAACTGAGCCGCCTAGTGTTGGAGGAACCCCAGTGTGCTTTACATCGTAACGCAAAACGTTGAGATCATCAGGAATATAATCACAATTACAACCACACTCACAAGGTGCTGTAGCCCCAAAGCTTATGTCTAAAGTACAAATGACAGGCCCACCGTTAGCAATATCAACTGTATCGTCCACACAAGACGGGTCATTGCAGAAATTAGTGATATCAATTATTACTTGACCTGTACCTAATAAAGTTGAACCTCCACCATTTACACAATTTACTGTTACATCTATAGTCATGTTGGTGCCTGAGCAAGTCAGATCAACATCAGCTTCCATTGTGTCACCGGGAGTACACTCTTCAAAGCAACACCCCATATCTGTTATATCTACTGTAACGGAACCTGCGTCTAATACAGGGCCAAATGCTATACTACATAAACACCCGTAGAATGGGAGATCGCATAGTTCACAGCAGCAGGTACTAATAATTGTTGGGCAATTTTCTGAATAAATTACATCCATATTGAATCCCAATATTCTGTCCCAATCTATTTTGATTACACCGTTTTCTAATTTGAACTCACATCCAAATACCAGATTTGTTCTAGCTTCCAATTCTCCAGATTTAATGAGGGCTTTATTTACACATTCCTCACAATCTTCAGCCCCCTCTTCAATATTTATTGGTATTTCAATTTCAAGCCCTGTTTTTACAAGTTGTCCAACAACTTGAAAAGGGTCACAATTAATAGTTAAGGGTGCCCAAGTGGATTCATAATCAAGTAAATTACCATCACCGGGAGAAGAATCAAAATATTCACATCCGGGGTACAAATCTCCACTAATGATTATCTTGCTTGCAGTACAACCATTGAATATTGCTCCAATATTATCGGCAGTATAGTCTGTAGGACCGTCACCTTGAACTCTAGGACATTCCAAATCTGTAATGTCTTTAGCTAAATCACCGCCAACTGAGCCTGTTGGTACGGCTGCAACATCATAATTCAAAACGAAGGTTGCTGGCTTATCGTCTATTAATCCTACGCACACTTCAATAGTTTCAGTTGCTGCCAAGCATCCAAAACCTGCATCTGTATTGTCAAAGGTTCCACAATATTGGTCTAGAAGTGAATCATATAGAAGGAAGTGTCCATCATTTAATCCTGTATAGTCGAACAGGCCGACTAGGGCTTTTAGAATCAAAGCGTTGTAGGTGTGGCATGTTGCAGCAGCCCCTACTTTTAGAGTTCTACCTATTCTCCAACTGTACTCAAATACCCCTACATTACATCTAGCATAAACGAAACTTTTATATATATAAGTGTCGTCGTTATACATAGAATTGTGGAATATTTGATCGGATGATTCCCCAAACCATACAGCACAAGCATCATCATAAACTAGATTGATTGTAGTGGATATCCCATCTGATACTGTTGTTAGTGTAAGAGGAATCTCTGTGGGTACGCAAGCACAGCAGTCTGTAAATACTCCGTTAGGGCAGTCAGTCTGATTTACAGCATATACTGGTCCTACTGATGTTACTTTAAGTACATTTATTAGTTTCTCCTGTCCCTTAGTTGTAATATCAGGAAAATGAGTGCCATCACCTAAAGCAACGTCTGTATAAAAATCATTTAGACCTATGGGCTTAGGTGTGCAAGGATCATTTGGATCTCCAAATAATTCTAAAGCTAGTTTGTCGGTACAGTTTACTTGAATTTCAATGCACCTTTCACAATCGAATACAATCGTTGGGTTACGTGTATCAGTAAACTCTATTGTTAAACATACTGTGCATTTGGCATCCTTGTCACCACATGAATAAATATTAGACTTTAGAGAAAACCCATCAACATCATCCAGACCTAACAGTTCAAAACAATCTCCAACATCCCATGTAACATTGGTGATAGTTAGGATCTCTGTACCGAAAGCGTTTGCACATAAGTAACTAACGTTTGCCGTCACTTCTTGTGAAGTACAACAATCCATTGAATCCTTATAATTTAAGTCTATGCAGACATTGTAATCTGAGCAGTAATCAGGTTTACCATCAGGGGTATTGCAGTCATACTTAATTGACCAAGGTTCCGATTTAGAAGATACGCAACCATCATCCCCAATAGCGAAGACCCTCCAATAAACGGTTTCACCGTAGGTGATATCAACATCTTGTACGAGGGCGTATACAGTGAGTGGGGCTACTACTGACGCTGACCTAAGAGTTGGGCCATTAAAAGAGTTGTTGCTACACCACTGGATTATATACCTAGATGCACCAACAATAGTTGTCCATTGCAAAAGAATGTTTGCAGAGGTGGGGTCTAAATCTTCTAGACAGATATTTGTGCCTGTTCTAGGGTATAGAAGTTTAGGGGTTGGGAGATAACAATCATATCTCCACGTTACTCCCGGGGTATCTACACTTGTATTAATGTTTTGTTTAATGTTACTCATAGTATTCTCTAATGTTATTCTGTTGGTATTTGATCAGCGGGTTGGGTTACTTCTGCTGGTATTCCTTGGCAATTGCAAGCGAAGTTATAACTAGTTGATAGGCAACAGATTATAAATTCACCTGACATGTTAAACAATCTACCTTTAACTTCAGCGTCATCTAGGCTTGACATAATAACTTGAAATGAGTCTCCCCAATAACCTACAAATTCTATAGCGTCATTAGACCCTACATACAGATCATAAAAGAACTTCCATTCATATGGATAAGCCCCCTTGATAGACCATTTGATTGGCTTGTCCCACAATATAGGAACGTTAGTACTCATTTGAGTTACCACACCCCCGCCCGTTACAGTTTGGCTGTATGCTTTTCTAGGTGCTACAGGTTTGTAACTAAATTGTGTAGGTAGTTGAAAGTTGTTTAAATATGCGTAGCAACAGGCCATTATACTGGGAAGCCCCCCTCTCTAAGTGTCTCGCCAAACTTTATCATTAAGTCGTTTACATCCACAGAACTGTCTACATTAAATGTTACAACTCGGTTGTCAGTTAATACATTGCTAGAACTTCTTCCATTTATATTCCCAATACCAGTGAACTTAGGCCCAAGCGATGGATTGATATCAGGCGTTGGATTAAATTTACCAGCCGGTGCCCCATTAGGTCCATCAATTGCACCTTTAAACTCAGCTAGTTTATCAAAGATTTTTGGAGCATTTTCATCCCAAGACTTTAAAAAGGAATCAACCCACAACACAGGAGCAGTCAAAAAAGTTTGGTTAACTAGAGCAAAGGAATCACCTATGAATCCAGCAATGTCAGCGAGTCTATCTTTGATTGCCATCCCACCTTTTGCAAGAGGACCTACAGGATCAAATTCTACAGCCCTGTCCACACCCGCATCAGCAGCACGTTTGTCAGCAAATCCTTCCTTTAGGTCACGTTCTTGTTTCAGTAGCTCTAAACGCTCTCTCAGGCGGGTTGTGTCGCCCCCTGCGGCGTCTTTAGCATCAATCTGGCGTTGTGCATTGCGGATTGCTCTTGCAGCGTTAGCAGCCGTTCTGACGGCTTGTATAGCTCTCTGCTCTTTTCTGAACTGAATAGCTAAAAGTGCCTTGTTAAGTGCTAAAAGGTCAGCGGTAGATTTTACTTGATCTTTGAGGGATCTTGCAATATCCTCTTCTACTGATTTTCCAACATCCTTAACAGATCGTTTGACCTTTTTCTTTTCTTGAAGGTTTTCAATATCCTTCTCTAGCTTAATCCTTTGAAGTTTTTCAAACTCAGCACCGGCTTTTGCATCTTCTTTAAACTTAGCAAGCTTCTCAGTAGCAATACGTTTCTCTTCAGACTCTCTAAATAACCTAATCTCAGCTTCTTTATCACCAACCGCTTTAGCAACCTCAAGTCGGGTCTTTAGCAATTCATCCTCAACATCTTCAGCCTTATCGGAGGTGATTAATTTTTTCTTAATTTTGAGAAGCTTTTCAACTTCGGCGGCTTCTTTAAGAGTTTGATCAGCACGTTCCTTACCCATCAGGTTTAGGATTCTTTCAGATTTCCTTAGAACCTCAATAGCAGCAAGCTTTTCTTCTATTAAAGCAAGCTCGGCATTTGATCTATTAATAGCTGATGACAGACCTCTTTCATTTAATTCTTTGGTTAGTTCAGCTTTGTCCTCTTCAATAGCTTTGATTTTCTCTTGGATCTCAGCAGCCTCTTCCGCATCAGCAACAGCACTCATTGCTTGATTGGCGATTCTTGCTGAGATATCAAACTGATCGTTTTTAAGTTGGTTAACCTCTTCCTGAGTAAACTTACTTCTTAAAAGTGTTTCAGCAATTAGCTTATCAATCTTTACTTGTTTTTGGGCTGCTTCTTCAAGTGCTTTAGCTAATTCAACTTGCCTGCCAGTTTGTTGCAAGTGTTTTGCTTTTGCTTGAAGAATCCCCAACTCGGCAACAAGACCCTCAAGTTGTGATTTAATTTCAGCATCTCTGTCAGTTTTGGTGTCTTCAGATAGTAATTGCTGAAATATTCTTGCTTCATCTTGTGCAGAAACTAAACCACTCTTTATCAACTCAAGGTTCTTTATATCACCTCTTAATTGAGTTCCTTGAGCAGATCCAAAGAAAGAACTTTCGTCTACCTTCTCTTTTTGGTTATTAAGGAAGGCTAACATATTTTCAACACGCTCTAATTCAGTTTCTACCTGATCAGAAACTGTTGATAGGTTAGTGGTTTTTAGAAGTTCTGCTAAATCCAACCCTTGATCTTTGCTAAGGGTGCTAACCCCCGCTAGTAAAGTTACAGTCTTTTCTAAGTCATCCAAGTAGTTGAATTTGAGATCCCCAAACTTCCTAAAAGCAGCTATCACCTCGTCAGTTTCAGATTTCAATTCAGCCGCTGCTTCAGCAGCATCTTCTAGTTCCCCTGATGGTGTAGATAAAATTCCTCCAATAAAATTTGCATAAAAATTGGATTGTCCAAAAGTAGCAATGTTTAATAGAATAGAACTTAGTTTTAATAATGGAGGTATTAATCTAACGACTACTGCCGTTAACCTAATAAAGATAGCAGTTAACTTTATAATACCTACAGAAATATTGCCTATAGCATTGCCTATATCCTCAGGACTAAAAACTTTGGATAGTTCATTAGCTGCGTCACGTAAAGCCTTTAGAAATATCTTTATCGACAGGGACATTTCATTGAAGACTACATCAAATTTTCCCGAAAAGGTACCAAATGCTGCTATTACTTTTAGCACAAAAGGTTGGATAACGTCGTTAAGTATTTCCTTAAAAGCAGCACTAATCCTTTTAATACTCTTTACAATTCCAAACCCTATGGCGGTCAAGGGAACTGCTGCTATAGCCATAAGAGCCATAATTGCGATAACTGCAACCAAAGCCCCTTGAATTACCTCTACGCCAGCAAAGATAAGAATGGCTACAGAGGCGAATATTGTGCCAAACCCCATTAAAGCTGCTGAAGCTGTTAACAAAAAGCCTGCTGCAATTGCTCCGGTTTTGAATAGAGTTGCTGCTAATTGTTTATTAGCTGCAACCCAGTTCTCTACAGAACCTACAACATGGGTTATAATTTTAACTATGTTTCTTATTTCATCAGCTATTGAACTAAAAATATTCAAGTTCAAAGCACTTAATGCTGACAATAGAAGTTTTACATCCCCTGACAGCGTGTCGAGTTTGATCTTTTGGATGGTTGCTGCAAGACCTTCGGAAGCTTGGTTCAGCTTAGTCATTGTCTCGATAACATCTGAACCCGCAAGTCGCAGAGCCAAGAATATCTTCAAGGCCCTAGCACCAAACAACTCAGTAGCGTCTAAAGTGCTAAAGTTTGCATCTTCAAAAGCACGTAGTATTTCTACAGTTGATCGGATTACTGGGTTTACGTCAGCAAAGGTCTTACCATACTTGGCCAGAACTTCGTTAGCCTTGTCTTGACGTTTGGTTAGTTGAACTAATACTTGAGCAAGACCTGCACCAGCAACAGAACTTTTCAAACCTCGGTTGGCTAAGACGC
>Ga0307380_10005348_pt1 | contig 17050 bp, 10 predicted proteins | sample UN3MG_FD_202239 | JGI IMG/M metagenome (GOLD analysis project Ga0307380, IMG submission 202239) | Soil microbial communities from Risofladan, Vaasa, Finland - UN-3 | ecosystem: Environmental > Terrestrial > Soil > Coastal area > Acid sulfate soil | place: Finland: Risofladan, Vaasa | collected...
TGCTTGGCCCTCGCCGCCGGCCTGATCACCTTGTCGTTCGCCGCAGCGGCCCGCGCGATCGAGCCCACACCCGTCTTCTTCGAGACCTTCGACGGCGTCGGAATTCACGCCGACTACTACGAGCCGAAGGCCGCCCCGGCAGGGGCCCCCATGGTCATCCTGCTGCACATGTACCGTAGCGACCGGACGGCGTGGAAGCCGCTGGCCGGGCCGCTCCATGACGCCGGCTTCGCCGTCCTGGCCATCGACATGCGTGGACAGGGCGAGAGCGTCACCCCGGAGCTACGCAGACGCGTCGAGCGGCGTGACCCAAAGGTCTTCGAGGAAGTCTACCAGGACACCCGGGCCGCCTACGACTGGCTGGCACAGCAGGAGGGGATCGATCGCTCGCGCTTCGCGCTGGTGGGGGCCAGCGTGGGCTGCAGCGTCTCCCTGCGCTACGCCGTCCAGGACCGCAGCGTGGACGCGATCGTATGCTTGACGCCGGGCCTGGATTATCTCGGGCTCGACTCCCGCCCCGACATGAAGAAGATCCGCGGACGAGCGATCCTCATGTTGGCCACCGAGGACGAACGGGAAGCGGCAAAGACGCTGGCGACCATGGCCGACGGAGCCCGGGCCCGCATCGTCGCCAGCGGCAAGGTGCACGGCACGCGCATGTTCGGCAAGGTGCCCGGCATCGAGAAGGAGATCGCGACGTTCTTGAGGGAGGGCGTCGGGGAGCCCACCAGGACGACCGTCTACGGGAGCATCAACAGCAACATCTGGCACCCCCGTGAGTCCGGGTGGATCGAGCGGATCACCCCGAGCAACTTGCGGCACTATTCATCGCCCGAAGAAGCCGAGGCACGTGGGCTTCGAAAAACGCGATCCATGGGACCGGGCGACCGCGGCAAACTCGACGACCCCCCGGATGAAAAGCCATAGCTCGCCATTGGCGCGGACGCCACAGGGGAGGGCCAGGCCCCAGCCGAGCTCGGCCTTTTACGGCAGCGGAGGCGTCTTGGTCGGGTCGGCGTGCTCGGCGTAGTCGGCCGCCACCAGGATTTCGTTCAAGCGGCGTTCGACACTGACGGGGAAGCCAGCGTAATCCTGGGCCCGCAGCGAGAACACGTCCAGACGGTTCTCCAACGTGCGCGCGTGCCCTTCCAGGTAGAGGATGTTGACCACGCGGGCCCGGTGATTCGTGCGATGGAGCTCGTCCGGCCCGAGACTGTTCACGTCCAAGGCCAACGCCCGCGCGGGGAAGTCGAGCTCGTTGTGGCCGAGGTTCTCCAGCCGATCCCGCGTGGTCTGATCGCGCTGTCGATACAGGTACGAGCAGAAAGCGTCCTGATCAGAGTGTTGCTCGAGCTTCTCCAGCTCCTCGATCGGGTCGTTGGTGTCGTCCGCCGGGCAGAAAAGCACCCGTGGCTGGCGCAGGTCTCTTGCCAACAGCGGCCCGAGCCCGTTCGGCGTCTCCAGCTCGCCGATCCAGACCTGGTTGCTCGCCCATTCGTTCCAGCCCTGCTCGCTGAAGTAAGGCAGCGGCGTCGCCGGCCCACGCGGGATCGCCCCGCCGTACTGCATACCGTAAGCGTGGAGGGCCATCCCGATCTCGCGGAGGTTGGACAGGCACACTGATCGCTTGGACTGGGCCCGCGCCTGTGACAAGGCCGGCACCAGGATCGCCAATAGCAGTGCGACAATGGCGATCACGACCAGCAGCTCGATCAGCGTGAAGCCTGCCCGTCGCCGATGCATATCCGCAAACGTGGCACGTCCGCCCATACCATCAAGCCTTGCGCTAACGCTCAGTGCACTGGTGTGAGTGTACCAGATCAGGACCGGGGCACGTAGGGCAGCTCGAGGCACGAGACCGGCCGAATCCTGCTGCTACAATCCCCGTGATTCGTTGCCGCCGCCGGTTGTGGAGTACATCTGTGGCACGCCTGCTGGTTGCGCTCACCGTGCTTCCCGCTGCCGCCCTGCTGACGTGGCTTGCCCTGGGCGTGCGCCCGCAGCGGGCCGACTTCGTGGTGGCGTACCAGGAACCGCGCACGCTCGACCCGCACCGCGTCAGTTGGGCCGCGGAGATCCAGCTTGCCAACGCGCTATTCGAAGGGCTCACGCGGCTGAACGCTGATACGTTCCAGCCGGAGCCGGCCATGGCCACCCATTGGGAAGTCAACCAGGAGCAGACTCGCTACACGTTCCACCTGCGGCCGGAAGCGCGCTGGTCCAACGGCGACCCGGTCGTCGCGGAGCACTTCCGCTTCGCCTGGCTGCGCGTGCTCGATCCGCCGGTCGAATCGCAGTATGCCAGCCTGCTGTTTGTGATCGCCGGGGCGGAGGACTACTACCGTTCACGGCTCAACGGCGACGCGAGCGATGACATGCCCGCTGAGCAGGTTGGGATCGACGCGCCGGACGCGCACACGTTGCATGTCCGTCTGGCCGGGCCCTGCTCGTATTTCCTGGACCTGACCTCGTTCCCCACGCTCGCCCCGGTGCACCCGCCGACGCTGGAAAGGTGGGCGTATCGCGACGGTCGCGTGCTGCGCGGGACGCGGCACCTGTGGACGCGGCCGGGCAACCTGGTCTGCAACGGGGCGTTCATTCTGAGCGGCTGGGACTTCAAGCAACGCCTTGTGCTCGAGCGCAACCCGCACTACTGGGACGGCGGCAACATTCACGTCGATTCGATCGAGGTGTATCTCACCGCCGATTTGAACGCCGACCTGATCGCCTACGAAACCGGTCGCGTGGATCTGGTTCAGTCGCTGGAGACGGCGGTCGCCCGCGTGCTGCATGCCGAGCAGCAGGCCGGGCGGCGGAGCGACTTGCACCTCGGCGACCGGTTTGCCACGTGCTTCTTCCGCGTCAACTGCCAGCGTCCGCCGCTGGACAACGCCGATTTGCGCAAAGCTCTCGCGCTGGCGATTGACAAGTCGGCGATCTGCACGCAGGTGCTTGGGTTGGGCGAGACGCCGGCCGACACGTATGTTCCCCGCGGGACGCTGCATCTGATGCCGCGGCCCGGCCCGAACGGCGAGACAATCTACTATAACCCACCGGACGGACTCGGGGCGGGGCTGAGCTACACCGAAAGGGTGGCGTTGGCGCGTGAGCATCTGCGCCGCAGCGCTTTTGATCGAGTAGCCGGCAAGCGCCCGATCGAGATCACCTACGCCCCGCACCCGGACATCCAGCGCGTAGCCGAGGCGGTGCAGGCGATGTGGGAGTCGGCGTTGGGGATTCGCGTCGAGCTGCGGGTCGTCGAGGCCACGGTGCTCAACAGCAAGATCAACAGCCTGGACTACGACGTGGTGCGCTGCAACTGGTTCGGTGACTACCTGGACCCGAGCACGTTCCTGAACATGTTCCGCACGTACGACGGGCAGAACCGCACGGGCTGGTCGCACGGTGAGTACGATCGGCTGCTGGCCGCCGCCGGCGGCGAAGCGGACAACGCCCGGCGCTTCGCCCTTTTCCGCGCGGCGGAGCGGATTCTGTGCGCGGAGCAGTTGCCGATTATCCCGCTCTACTTTCGGCGCGGTGCATTCCTGCTCAACCCGGCGTTTACCGGGCTGAACGACAACGTGCGCGACATCCTGCCGATCCACCGCGTCCGCCGGGCGTCGAGCGGCAAGCGTTGGCCCTCGGCCGCGGCGCGCAGCGGACAATAGGGGAGGTCTTTCGCGTGCAGCCGATCGTCAGCTACCGGCCGCAGCCCGTTTTGCCGCGGCCGCCTTCAGCCAGAAGTGGTAGCGGACCATTCCCAGGCTGGACAGCAGACCGACCCCGATGCACACGTACCAGAAGTATTCCGGGTGGTACTGCGCGCGCAGCATCTGTGTGGCGGCCGCCTCAGAGACGTTCAGAGCCTCAGCCAGGGCGGGCATCACTTGCCCCACGGTCATCTGCTCGACGCTCTGCGCATCCATTTGGAGGTGGGTAACCATGTACTTGCGGGCCAGCGTGATCTTGTCCGAAATCTGGGTGTAGATGGGGCCCCCGACGAGATTCGCGATCGTCCAGCCGACGGCGAACGGTATGTTCGAATGCCCCATGTACACAGCCTTTTTCTCGGGCGGTGCCATCAGCCCGACGTATTCGCTGAACTTTGGACTGCAGGCCATCTCGCCCAAAGCGAAAAGGAAAACGAACAGCACGCAAAACCAGCCGGTCGTCGCCGTCCCGCAGAAAAGAAGTCCAATGCACGAGATGAACATGCCGGCGATAATGGCCTTGATCGGGTGGAACTTCCCGGTGATGTACGAAATCAACAGGACGAGGACGATGATAGCGCCGGCGTCAACATTGATGATCCACTCCGGGTTGACCTGTCCGCCCTCAGCGGCGAACTTGGATAAGGACTGAATCCCGACCTTCTGCAGCAGGGCATCTACCGTGCGGACGACATCATTCGAGTCCACCCACTGATCGATCGCGACGGACAGTTGATCGAACAACTGCATGAACATGAACCAGAAGCCCGTGAAGATCGCCAAGAATGCAGTAAGCTTCATGTCTTTCAGGGCAGCCAGCGATTCGAGGAAGATCTTGCCGGGACCTTTCCGGGTCGCTTCTCCGGCGGCGCGCGCCTCTTTGGAATAGTCCTTCAAGAACAGCCCCGTGATCAGCATGTTGAGCAGGATGATGCTCGCCGCAGCGAAGAACGCGTAGCGCCATTCGAGCAGACGCAATCCACCCAGGACGAGCGGGCCAATGAATCCCCCAATGTTGACAACCATGTAGAACGCGCCCCAACCCACCGACGAGTTGGATTTGTTCACACAGTGGGCGATCGTCCCGTGCAGCGGTGGCTTAAAGATCGCCGTACCGGTACCGACCAAACAGCACGCCAGCATGAACCCGCCCCACGAGTGCGTGAAAGCCATCAACCCGTACCCGACCATGTTGATCACGTAGGCCACCATTAGCGACCGCCGATAGCCGTATCGATCCGCGAAGCCCCCGGTGAACATGGGTAGTGCACACTGGATGAAGGCCCAGACACCGAAAAACATCGCTTTGTCTGTGTTTGTGAAACCCAACGCACCCTGTTCAGCTGGTCGTGTGATATATAGCGCGGCAATGCCCCTGACACCCCAAAACGAAAAGCGCTCGATCAGCTCGATGGAGTTGGCTACCCAAAAGGCGCCCGGAAAGCTGCGGAGCTGCTGAAGAAACGTCAATTTGGCGGGCTCAGCTGCGTTCATATACCTCTTCTCCTGCTAATGGTCGTACAGGTCTTCCTGCAGCGACACCCCAATGAATGTGCCGCATCATCAACCGTTGGGCCCTCGTCGAGTGATCCGTCTGGGGCGCGCAGCGTCCGCGCCCGCCGGGGGGCTATCGCGCGCGATCCGGTTAGCACGCGTCTTCCTGGTCAGAGCCAGAGTCGTCGATGCTAAGGCCTGGCGGCGTTGGCGACAAGCGCTGGCGTGAGCCAGATCCCGGATGGTAGGCGGTCTTTCGTGGCATTGCGGCCGGCAGGGACGCCGGCCGCTACATCTTCCGCCGGTTACGGCCCGATACCGCGGAGTGCCTTACGTTTCGCCGTCCAGCATGCCCAGTTGCCACATGAAGAAGACCAGGAAATCGGCCTGCTCCTCGACGCGCTTGCTGACCGGCTTGCCGGCCCCGTGGCCGGCCTGGGTCTCGACCCACAGCAGGATCGGATTGTCCGAGGCGGTCGCGGCCTGCATCGCCGCCGTCATCTTGCGGGCGTGCATCGGCACGACGCGTGAATCGGACTCCGCGGTCGTGAATAACACGGCGGGGTACTGTTCGCCCGGCTTCACGTGGTGGTAGGGCGAATAGGCGTAGAGGTACTTGAACTGCTCGGGGTCCTCGGCGCTGCCGTACTCGGGAATCCACAGGCGGGCGATCTCGAAGTTGTGGTAGCGGATCATGTCGAGCAGCGGGACGGTGGAGCTGGCCGCTTTGAACAGATCCGGCCGCTGCACGACCGCCGCCCCGATCAACAGCCCCCCGTTGCTGCCGCCCCGGATCGCCAGCCGTTCGGGACGGGTATAGCCGTCGGCGACGAGCTTTTCGGCCGCGGCAATGAAGTCGTCGAAGCAATTCTGCTTCTTGTCGAGCCAGCCGGCGCGGTGCCAGTCCTCGCCGAACTCGCCCCCGCCGCGCAGGTTCGCCAGGGCGTACACCCCGCCGCGTTCGAGCCACGGCAGGCGGCGTTGCTGGAAGTAGGGCGTGAGGCTGATGTTGAAACCGCCGTAGCCGTAGAGGATGGCCGGATTGTCGCCGTCGAGCTTGATGCCCTTCTTGTGGACGACGAACATCGGTACACGCGTGCCGTCCTTGGAGTTGAACCAGACCTGCCTGGTCTCATACTCATCCCATGGGAACTCGATTCCGGTCTTTTCAATTACCGCCAACTCATCGGTCTTCAAGTCGTAGCGGTAAACCACCGGCGGATGGACGATGGACTCGAATTCAAAAAACAGTTCGCTGCGGTCGTGATGGCCGCTCACGCCCCTCACCGCACCGAGCATTGGCAGCTCGATCTCCTTGGCCAGTTCCCCGTCGGGCTCATACACGTGTAGCCGTGAGCTGGCGTCTTCCATGACGTGCAGGACCAGCTTGCCGCCGACGATGGTGAGACTGTCGATGGTGCCTTCGCCCTCGGGGATGAGCTCTTTCCAGTTCTCTTCCGTGGGGTTGTCGGGGTCGGTGACGACGACGCGGTAGCGCGGGGCCTGGTAGTTGGTGAGTATGTACAGTTTGTCTTTGAGCACGTCGCCGGTAAAGAGGGCTTCCGGGCCGACCGCGACCGGCCGGAACGCCTTTTCTCCCTCCGCGCGGATGTAGAGTTCCTCCTTGGCCCAACCCACCTGAGCGCTTAGGAACTGATAGCGGTCGTCACACGAGCTATAGACCGCGGTCATCTCCGTCTTCGGCCGGCCCTCGCCGAAGACCTTCGGATCGTCTTTCGGGTCGGTGCCGAACTTGTGGTAATAGACCTGGCGATAGTAATTCTCGTCGCCGGGCGGCACGCTCCCGGGTTCGGGGTAGCGCGTGTACAGGAAACCCTTGTACTCGGTGTCCCAGGCGACGGAGCAGAAGCGTGTGTGCGGGATGACCAGTTGCGAGTTGGCTCCCGTGTCGACGTTGCGCATGTAGAGCGTGCTCTTTTCGTCGCCGCCGGTGGACTTGCCATACACGATCAGGCTGCCGTCGGGCGAAGGGTACCACCAGTCCAACGCGACGGTGCCGTCTTCGCTGAACTTGTTGGGGTCGAGCACCACGCGCGGCTTGGCGTCGATGCCGCCCTTCCTGACGTAGATGACCGCATGGTTCTGCGAGCCGCTGCGCTTCGCGTAGAAATAGTCCTTGCCGTAGACCCGCGGGCTGGACACGCTCCCGCCGGCGTACAGCTCCTCCAGCCGCTTGGCGAGCGTCTCGCGCTGCTGGGCGAAGCGGTCGAGGCAGCGGCGGGTCAGCGTGTTCTGCTGCTCGGTCCAGGCCTGCACTTCGGGGTCGTCGGTGTTCTCCAGCCAGCGGTACGGGTCATGCACCTCCACCCCGTGGATAACCTCGACCACGTCCGCGACACGTGTTGCCGGGTAGTCGGGGCGCTCGGTGGCTGCGGCGGGCAGATGAGTCAGGGCAACAAAGGTGGTGAGGCAGACAAGTGTGCGAAGCGTTCTGAACGGCATCGGGAACCTCCTCGAGCGGCAAGGGTCTTACATAGGGGGCTGGTTGTGCCCGGGGCCTCCGGCTACGGGTAGGCGGTCTGTCTTGCGTGCCCTTCGTCAGGGCCACACAGGCGTGCAGATTACCGCCACTGCGGGCGCTTCGCAACGGCGGCTTTCGCCAGGGCGCGGCCGCGGATAGCATCGCCGGCCCGAGTTGTGACCGGACGGGAGGCCGCCCGGTCAGCGCCTCAGTGACTGCGAAATGGCCGAGCAGAGGTCAGGACCAATGGAGAATAGCAGCATTCAAGACGCGGGCCTTCGCTGTCCCTGGTGCGACTACAACCTGACCGGCTTGCCGGAGCCACGCTGTCCGGAGTGCGGGACGGCGTTCGACTGGGACCAGGTTCGACAGGCGGCGGCCAACCTGCCGCGGATCGCCTTCGAGCGCGCCCGCCGCTGGCGGAAACTGCCCGGCCTCGGCCTCACCTGGCTGACCGTACTATTCGCCCCGTGGGTGTTTGCGAAACAGATCGTGAAGTGGGTGAGCACGGGCCACGCGCTGATCTTCGCCGCCGTGTGCTTCGCCAGTACAACAGCATTTATCCTGTTTGAGGGAGATCTGCACTTCATACTGACCTGGGTGACCACGGCGTTGATCTATCTGGTCCTGCAGACCATCTGGCTGACACTGATTGACCCGACGAGCTGGCGTCGTCCGCCGGCACTGATGGTAAGCGCCGAGGCGTGGCGCCGGCCGCTTGCCACACTGCGTTTCTGGGTTCTGGCGGGCTGCTATACCTCAGCGATCATGGTGACAGAGTTCGGTTACGGACCGCCGCCAGTCTTTCTCGAAGACGTCCTGGAACTCCTCAGAGGCCGCGTGCCCGGCGGGAACGGGATGTACTCCCTGTCGCTAGCCGCCGTGATCTGCTGGGCGCAGATGGCCGTGTGGCTGGCAGGACTAGGCTTCTGCTATTACGCGCGGCACGCCCGTGCCCCAGTACGCCGCGCCATCGCAATCCCGGCAACGCTGATGATCGTTGTCAGCCTGTTCTTTCTCTATGCGGCGGTCCTAGAACACGTCGGTTACCGGGTTTATGAGTTCTACGACGGGTTGTTCTAGCGCTCGGCATCCCAGCAGCCGCACCTCGGAGTGGCCGCCAACCTCTGAGACGACTACCTAGGCGCGGGGTCGATTCGCCAGAGGTTGCGGCAGGGGGTAAGCTGGGCGCCGGGTGGGATCGCGATTCTATTGGTCAGGAAGATCGGTCCGGGATATGCAGCACCCGTCCGGGCCTGTTCTCGGGCGAGGGTGAGCCAGCGGCGGTTGGCTGTGACGACCCGGACATCCGCGCGGCCCGCGAGGACATGTTGGGCATACCACAGCGGGGGAAAGTCGATCCACGAGGAAATGATGAGGGCGTTCGCGGGCAGCGTGCGCACGTCGGCGGTCTGGACGAACGCCGTTGCGTCGGCTGCCGCGGCCACGTCCGGCCGCCGTCGAGCGTCGTACACAGTCCACGCACACGTGGAAAGGAAGATGGCCACCGCCAGTATGCGGCGCCGCCGGCCCAGCTCTGTCGGAAACAAGGCTGAGAGCGTTGTGCCGACAAGTATGGTTGCCGCGAGGAGAATCGGTAACACGTCTGCGGCCGTGTCGTAGACGTGGTAGAGGCAGATGAATATCGCCGCCGCCAGGGCAATGCCGGCCAGCAACACGGCACATCCAGGACAGCGCCGATTGGTAAGCACCAGGCCGAAGGCGATCGCGATTATGACGACTATGAACACCGCGTCGTGCTGGGCACCGAGCTGAACGGTAAGCCAGTGCAGACGCCCTGACAGCCCGGCGGTCCTTAGGCCCATGCTATGGCGAAACTCCTGGCCGGTGGTGAGCCACAGCAGTCGCTGGGCCTTCGCACGAACGCCCGCGTTGGCCGCCGGCAACCCGTCGAAGTCCGCATCACGACGCTCGATGTAGTTATACGAAGACGCCGGCGTGTCGCGAACGTACAGGTAGCCATACGAATAGAGGCATGGGAGTAAAAAGCACAGCGCCGCCCACGCGAGGTCACGGAAGAGCTTGCGCGAGTTTTCCTTGCGGCGGCGACGGCCGAGCCACAGCGCCAACGCGAATGCCGGCAGCGCGAGACCGACTGGCGGTCGGTTGGCGAACGCGACGCCGACAAGCAGAGCGGCCAAGAACAAGTCGCGTCGGCGATGGAGCCGGAGGTGCCGGAATAGCAGGTATGCCGCGCCGACTTCGAAAGCCAGGGATGGTGCGTAGACCTCCGGGATGACCACGTTCACCCAGACCTTCGGATGAACGCCCAGCGCCAGGATCAGCGTGGCGGCGATCCAGGCGTTGGCTCCCAGCCGTATTTGCATCAGACCGGCCAGCGCGAGGGCCGTCAGACCAGCACCCAGGCAGCCCAACGTGACGGCGTACGCGGGCGACACGCCTGGAATCTGCGTGAGCAGGTAACCCAACGACACATACCCGGGATAGCCAGGCGGGTGGGCGATGCCCAGCGCGCTGGCAGCAGCCTGCAAATCACCCGCATCGTCGAAGCAAATGCCCGGAGGCAAATGCGTCACGGTGCAGATCAGAAGGACGAATACGGCGATCGGCAGCGCAAACCGGTCCATTCGCCCGGTTCGGCCCCAGCTTGCCCGGTCCGCGCTCGGTGTTTGGTCCGGCCGTGGCGTTCCGCCGCCGGGGGATGAGTCTTGCTCTCGTGAGGTCGAGGTCGGCATAGGGCGCCCCGCTGGTCTCTGCACCACATGTTAGTCGGGATTTCCCACGGCGTGGTAGCTTGCCGACGTCCTTACGCGGCTCACGTCGCGTGGGCGAACTGCGTCTCACACAGGGTGACGTAGAACGGGCAGGAGCGCAGCAGCTCGTCGTGCCGGCCGGTGGCGATGATGCGCCCTTCGTTCAGTACGACGATCAAATCGGCGTGGGCGATCGTGCTGAAGCGGTGGGCGATGATGAACGTGGTCCGCCCGCGCGACGCGTCCTCCATCGCCTCCTGGATCTTTCGCTCCGACTCGCTGTCCACCTGGCTGGTCGCTTCGTCCAGGATCAGGATCGGCGGGTCACGCAGGATGGCTCGCGCCAGGGCGATCCGTTGCCGCTGACCGCCGGAGAGTGTACGCGCGCTGACGCGGGCGTCGTAGCCGTCGGCGGTTCTCGCGTCATGCTTGCGGCTCAGCTCAAGGACGAACTCGTCCACGTGCGCGAGCCGGGCGGCCCGGCGGATCGTGTCCTCGGCCCCGTCGTTCGTGCCGTAGGCGATGTTGTCGCGCACGGTGTCGGAGAAGATGACGGCTTCCTGCGTGACCAGGCCCACCTGCGCCCGCAGAGATTCGAGCGTCGCCTCGGCGATGTCCTGCCCGTCGATCAGAATCTGCCCGTGTGTCGGATTGTAGAACCGCATCAGCAGGGACATGAGCGTCGTCTTGCCGGAACCGTTCGGCCCGACCAGCGCAACCACCTGCCCGCGCCGGACGGCCAGGTCGATGCCGTCGAGCACGGTGCGTTCCGGGTTGGCGGGATACGCGAAGCTCACGTCGCGGAACTCGATGGTCCGTTCCAGAGACGGCAGCACCTTGCCGTCGCGCGCGGCGGCCCGCGGCTCCTCGCTGGGCAGGTCGAGCAGCTCGAACAGTCGCCGGGCCGAGGCCTCCGCGGCCTGGAATCGGTTGTTGACGTTCCCCATCTTGCGGACCGGATCGAAGATGCCCGCCAGGCACACCACCGCCGCGAAGAACAGGTGCGGCTCGATCTGTCCGTGAAACACCCGGCTGCCGCCGTAGACGATGAACGCGGCCACGGCCACCATTGCCAGGGTTTCGAGTGAGGGCTTGGTGGCGGCATCCACCAGCTCGATGTGCGTCTGGGCGTGCCGGAGGGTGCGGCCTTCGCGCTCGAAGCGCCGGCTCTCGGCCGCCTCCATGCTGTACGCTTTGACGACGCGGATGCCGGCGAGGCGCTCGTCGAGGTGATCTAGCAGGCGGCCCCAGGATTGCGAGGCCCGCCGTTGGGCTCGCTTGACCATCCGGCCGAAGGTGCGGATCACCAGCGCGCCGATCGGAATGCCGATCACCGCCACGACCAGCAGGCGCCAGTCGATCGCGACAGTGAGCACCAGCACGCCGATGGCCTTGAGCGGCTCGCGCACGGTCTTGCCGCAGAGCGTCCAGATGCCGATCTCGACCTTGTTGAGGTCGTTGGCGAAGCGGCCGAGGGTGTCGCCGGGCGGCTGGGTGCTATGCCAGTGCAGCGGCAGGCGCAGGACGTGATCGGCCAGCCTGGTGCGCAGGTCGTGCACGGTGCGTTGGACCGCGGTGGCGACCAGCCCCGCGTTGGCGAAGCGACACAGGCTGCCCAACAGCGAGACGAGCACCAGCACGGCCATCACGATGCCGAGCGTGTAAAGCCGGCTGGTCGGGTCTTTTCCGGCCGGCAACGCCGCGGCGGCCGCCTCGGCAACTCCCCACCACCGGCGGTAGGGGCGTAAGGTGAGCCGAAGCTCGCGGCGGGCGCCGTCGGGGGACTCGATGAGCACGGGCCCCAGTTGCTGCGGCGTGTGTTTGCTCAAGCGGTGCATCAGGGCATACGAGCCGGGGGCGTGACCGGCGATCGACACGATTCGGTCGCCAGCGTTCAGCATGCCCGCCGCGGGCGAGCCGGCGCGCACCCGGTCGATCGTCAGCCCGGCCGGGTCGTCCGGCAGGTCGGGGACCAGGCTGACCCCCAGGCGGCGTTCGGTCTCGACACGGTGCAACCAGTCCGCGAGCGTCTCGTGATCGGCGAACATCACCTTCAGCAGCGGAACGACGCTGGAGATACTGAACGTGTAGAACACGCTCACGCCCAGTGCCATCACCAACCCGATGATCAGCGGTCGGCGGTGTGGGCGCAGGAACGCCAGCGAGCGGCGGAAGTCGGGCAGCCAGCTTTTGTGGGGAGCCGTCCTTCGCATCAGACGATATGATAGCCTTCTGTGCTCGCCGCGGGCAGTACGTCCAGCGAGGCAGGGTGAGCGTCAGGAAAGTGGGTAGGCTCAGTTGTCATCCCGACCGCGTCCGCCAGCGGCGGACGCGCGGAGGGATCTGGCCCGAACGCACGATTGGGCAAGATTCCTCGGCGCTGCGCTTCTCGGAATGACAAGTTACCCACGCAAGTGACGCTCACCCGCGATGGAGGCCCGCGGTATGGGCACCGGCGGTGGCCCCGCGGAGCGGCTGTGACTGGGAGCGTGGCGTGAGGCAACAGATCAGCTTATCCGGCCCGGACATCACCCAGGCGGAAATCGATGCCGTCCTGAGCGTGCTGCGAACACCGCAGCTTAGCCTGGGGCCCAAGCTCGGCGAGTTCGAGCAGACGTTCACCGAACGGCTGGGCGTCAAGCACGCCATCGGGTGCAGCAGCGGGACGGCGGGGCTGCACCTGTGCTGGCGGGCGCTGGGGCTCGGGCCGGGCGACGAGGTGATTACCACGCCGTTTTCGTTCATCGCCTCGGCCAACAGCATTCTTTTCGACGGTGCCAAGCCGGTCTTCGTGGACATCGACCCTCGGACCTGGCAGATCGACGCGGCACGGATTGAGGCCGCCGTCACGCCGAGGACCAAAGCGCTTCTGCCGGTCGATGTCTTCGGGTCGATCCCGGACATGGACGCGATCTGGGCGCTGGCCCGCAAGCACAGCCTCCGCGTGCTCGAAGACTCCTGCGAGGCGCTCGACGCGACCTACCGGGGTCGCCCGGCCGGCACGCTCGGCGAGGCCGGCGCGTTCGGCTTCTACCCGAACAAGCAGATCACGACCGGCGAGGGTGGCATGGTCGTCACGAACGACGACCGGATCGCGTTCCTGGTCCGTTCGGTGCGTAATCAGGGCCGCGACCCGGACGCCGGTTGGCTCCAGCACGCCCGCCTCGGCTACAACTACCGCCTCAGCGAGCTGAACTGCGCGCTGGGCGTCGCCCAGATGCGCCGGCTGGATGAGATCACCGCCAAACGGTCGCAGGTCGCCGAGTGGTACCGCCAACGGCTCGCCGACGAGCCGCGCGTGATCATGCAGAAAACCCCGGACGAGGTGCGGATAAGCTGGTTCGTGATGGTCGTGCGGCTGGCAGACGAGTATTCCCAACAGGATCGCGACGCCGTATTGCAGAAGCTGCGTGAGGCCGGCATCGGCTGCAGCGACTACTTCACCCCCATCCACCTTCAGCCCTTCTACGTGGAACAGTTCGGCTACAAGCCGGGGGACTTCCCCGTCACCGAGGCCCTCTCAGCCCGCACCATCGCGCTGCCGTTCCACACACGGCTCAGCGAAGCAGAGGTTGACCGGGTGGTGGCGCAGCTACGCAGACACCTTTGACCACCACGGGGAGGCTCACTCCTCGGCTGCCGTCAGCGCTGCTGCGGGCGTACGCGCTCCTGGGCGGCACGGAGGATTGCTGCCAGCAGCTCCGAATAGCGCATGCCGCCGAAACCGGCCATGATGTTCAGCTTCCCATCCCAGCACCAACCGGGGTTCGGGTTGACCTCGAGCAGCTTGATCTCGCCATCGGCGTCTGTGCGGAAGTCGAAGCGGGCGTAGTCGCGGCAGCCCAGTCGCTCGAAGAGTCGCAGCGAGTAATCGTAGAGCTTGCGCTTCGTTTCTTCGTCCGCTTTCGTTTCTTGATAGCGGATCGACGTCCAATAGGGCGAGTCGGGAATCCACTTGGATTCATACCCGAGGATCGGCGGCAGGTTCGGATCCAGGCCGCTGTAGTCCACATCCAGGATGGGCAACGGGTGGTAGCCCAGTCCCGCGTTCCCGATGAGCGCCACACCGTATTCGGGGCCGGGGAGGAATTCCTGGATGAGCACGGGCCGTCCGGGCACGGTCTCGCGCATGACCCGAAGGTAGGCGATGAGCTCCTCGGGGTTGTGGACGACGGCGTCCTGGGTGATGCCCACGCTGCTATCGCCGTAGTTGGGTTTGACCAGCGCCGGTAGGGCGGAAGGCAGGCTCGCGGCCTGGTCGTCGGGGTCGCGGTAGGTCTCCAGTGGTACGGGGATGTCGAAAGACTGGGCGTAGGCGCGGACCAGCGCCTTGTCGTAGCAGGTGGCCAGACACGCGGGTCCGGCGCCGCTATAAGGAATCCCGAGCATTTCCAGCAGAGCGGGCACGTGCGGTTCCATGAAGGCGTTGTTGTCGTAGCCCTCGTCGCACAGGTTGAAGACGAAGGCGGGCGGACGGGTTCGCCAGGCCGAAATCAGGCTGGCGTGGTTCTCAAAGTAGGTGAACTCGTAGTCGCTCAGCCCGGCCAGGGCCTCTTTGAGTTTCGTGATGGTTTCGAGGTCCTCGGGATTGAAGCAGCCGCCTCGCTTCACCGAATCCGGAAGTGAGGGATCCCCCAGGGCGACCGCGACCTCGCGGAACAGCACGTGCCGGCGGGGCCGCGCTTCCACCACGTGCGGCCCGCGCGCCGTGATGAAAAGACGCCGGGCCATCATCCCCAGGTCCTGATTGCGGTCGGACTCGGCCAGCAGGAGGCCGTGGTCGCGGACGGAGTCGAAGCCGACCTGTTCGAGCAGGGCTATGATGCGGTCGCGTGAGTAAAGCCGCTCGGCGTAAAACTGATCGGCGATCACGCCCAGTTCCGCGTGCACGACCACTTCGCGCGAGACGAGCCGCTGTCCGTCGCCGGCCAGCGAGCGCTCCCGGCACACGAAGTGGTTTTCGTCAATCCACTCCCAGGAGCGGCGCTCGTAATTCTCACGGGCCCAGTCGCCGTCCACCAGGTCGAGGGCCAGCTTTCCCCGCGACCGCAAGACGCGCCTGATCGCTTCGAGCACAGCGATGTCGTCGGCCTCCCGCTCGAAGTAGCCGAACGAGTTGCCCAGTACCGCTGCGCAGTCGAAGGAGTTGGGCGCAAGCCGGAATCTGCGGGCATCGCCCTCATGAAAGGCAACCGACAGGCCCGCGCGCTTGGCTCGCCGTCGGGCGAGGCGGATCAGGTAGCGCGAGCGATCCACACCCTCCAGGTGCGTGAAGCCCCGGCGGGCGAGTTCCAGGCAGTGGCGCCCCTGTCCGCAGCACAGGTCGAGAATGCGGTCCTGCGCCTCGAGTCCAAGGGTCTGCACGAGCAGATCCACCTCACGCACGGTGTTTTGCACGTTCTCGACCACGTCGCCGTCAGTCTTCAGGTACAGAGAGTTGAACAGGTTTCGCCACCAATCGGCCGGCAGGTGCCGCTCGAGATCCGAAACAGGTCCGAGGGTCCGTGGGGGCGTGAGCACTTCAGGTTTCTTGCCCACAGTCTTTGCTCCGGTTCGGGCCATCGATGAGCATATATTCGGCGGGTGCTTATTGCACTGTGAGCCGGCTCTGTCAAGCGCCTCGGCCCAACTGACCGACTTCCCCGTCTCGCCTGGCAGAGGTCGGTCCGCAGCAGAGACCGGTCTACCCCTGTTCGCTGTGCGGCTCTGCGGGTGGCGGGCTCTGGGGGATGTCGCCGGGGAACTCCGGGATCTTCGCTTGGATCTCTGGCGGCAGCTTGGCTTGCTCCTTCTGCGGAACCATCGTGACGAAGTCGGGCCGCAGGATACCGCCGGACATGATCGTCTGTACCGCCTCCTCGACGCTCCAATCCAGCTCGACCAGGTCCTTGCGCTTCAGGATTTGCAGGTAGCCGGTGGTGGGGTTGGGCGTGGTGGGGATGAAGACGGCGGCCAGTTCCTCACCGGTGCGCGAGTCGTTGAACATCGCGGTGACAAAGCCCACACAGCGCATCTTCTCCTGCGGAAAGGGGACCAACGCGACGCGTTGAAAGCTCTGCGTTTGGCCGCCGGCGAGTGTGGCCAGGATCTGTTTCGAGGAGCGGTAGACGGTCTTGACCATCGGTACGCGCGCGACGAAACGCTCGAACATTTCGACCAGCCGCCGGCCAAAGATGTTGGCCGTGAAAACACCGATGGCGTACAAGATCAGAATCGTCAGGAGCACAGAGAGGATCGCGATGAACCAGTCCAGCCAGGGATATGCTGTGAGAAGCACGTCTATGCCGAGCTCTTCTCCTTCCGCCAGATCGAGTTTCCAGACGTGTTTCTGAAACCACTTGGCCTCGAGGAGCGCGAGCACCACCCACTGGGACGAGTCGCGCATCACCCCGAAGACAAGCTTGATGAGGAAGATGGTGACGTAGATCGGCAGGACGACCAGCACGCCCGCCATGACGCGCGTGCGGACCAGCGCCTTCAGCGTTGCGCCGATGCGGCTGCGGTGAGGTTTCGTCTTGCCGGTCGACTCCGGTTCAGGCATGCGAACGTGCTCCGTTTGCGGGCGGGGAACCTGGCCGTCCCGTTCCGCGCCAACGAACACCATACAGCGCGGAACCCCGTGGGCAAGA
>Ga0307380_10005349_pt1 | contig 17048 bp, 19 predicted proteins | sample UN3MG_FD_202239 | JGI IMG/M metagenome (GOLD analysis project Ga0307380, IMG submission 202239) | Soil microbial communities from Risofladan, Vaasa, Finland - UN-3 | ecosystem: Environmental > Terrestrial > Soil > Coastal area > Acid sulfate soil | place: Finland: Risofladan, Vaasa | collected...
TGATATGAACGCCCGGAGGATCGAACGCTACCTTGCGATCGCCCATGCGTCCGGCGCAAAACCCGTGATCGTGATCAACAAATCCGATCTTGCGGATGACCCGGCACTGCTTACGGAAGAAATTATCCCGGTTGCGTCCGGTATTCCGGTTATTCCTGTCAGTGCCATCAGTGGCGAAGGGATCATAAGGCTCGAACCGTTCCTTCTCCCCGGCACAACGATCGTACTCATCGGTTCCTCCGGTGTCGGCAAGTCCACGCTGATAAACCGGCTGCTGGAACGGCCTGTCCAGGAAACCTCCGTAATCCGGGACTATGACGGAAAAGGCCGGCATACAACGACTGTCCGGCAGCTCTTCATCCTGAAGAGCGGGGCACTGATGATCGACAACCCCGGGCTCCGGGAGGTTGGCATTGGCACGGCATGCGCCGGTATTGCCGAGACATTTCCGGACATTCTCGAACGTGCAGCAGGATGCCGTTTTTCAGACTGCCGGCACGAGCAGGAACCGGGCTGTGCTGTGCAGGAAGCAGTAAAGAGCGGGACGCTTTCTTCATCACGGCTGGAAAATTATCACCGGCTCATGCGGGAACTTGCGTTTGAGCAGGAGAAAGCCGAGATAGGGCTTGTGAGGTCCGAACGAAAGCGGTGGAAAGGAATCACGAAACTCGCAAAGGAGATCTCTAAGGGGAAAGGGGATTTTTAGAGGAACCTGCATTCCCCCACCATCTGCTCTCTGTCGGATAGTCCTTATCATAAGAGGTTTCCGACACCCTAAATAGCCCTTATTCGTGAAAAAGCGACACTATTATTTTGGGAATACTTCATTCTGTTACTCATTTGACGTATCCGGGGTTGAATTGACGCAGAAAATCACCGCTAATGACACCTATTGGAAGGCTGACCTCTAGGGGGCTGGATGGGTAGCACGGTCATGAGGGAAGGGCGGTTTTGGGGGTCCAGCAGGCGGGCTGGTTGTCTGTAGTTCATCACCCCTAATGATTGCTAATTCTATCATAATGATTACTTTAATATACAAAATGCGAGAAATAATAAACGTGAGGAATATGAATGATAGCAAAACCTGAATGGTTTGAGAGAAGAAAGTACTCCGGCTGGGGCGTAACGCCCCGAAGCTGGCAGGGCTGGGTCTATACTCTGGCAATTTTAGTACCGCTGGTAATCTTCCAGGCCCTGCCGTACTGGGATGCCCAGGTCAGGACCGCAGGAACTGTTTTCTGGGTGGTATTTGTATTACTGGATCTCCTGCCCATCATGGTGACGCTGAAGAAAGATGAACGGGAATACAAGAACGAAGCAATTGCCGAGCGGAATGCGGCGTGGTTTATGGTCCTGGTCCTGGTTATAGGCATACTATATGAAATCGTCATCAGCGGCCTGAACAATGAATTTTCCATAAACTGGTTCATGGTCCTTGCACTCTTTGGCGGAGCAGTCGTTAAGGGGGTTTCCAGCTACAACCTGGATCATAAAGGAGTCTGATATCATGACCGCAGTTAGATCCCGGGTAGAACCTGAAGATGAAGACTAAAATCAAGGAGTTACGGGCACGGTATAACCTTACCCAGCAGGACCTTGCCGATAAGGTGGGGGTCTCCCGCATGACCATCGTGTTTCTGGAAAAGGGAACCTACAACCCTTCGCTGAAACTTGCCTGCCGGACCGCACGGGCGCTGAATACAACGATCGAGGATCTCTTCAGCTGCGATGAAGACAATGAGGAATGAATCCCCGGTCTTCCAGTTCGGGATACAGCCTTTTTGCTGAGCTTAAAAAAGATCGCAGGACTGGGACTCTTTCCGACGGAATCGTAGGATAGCGTGATACCAAAAAATGGATCAGATCTCTTTCTGGTAGACTACAACATCCAGGATCTTACCGAACTTTTCACCAATGTTTTTCAGCTGAGCACATTTGGAATATCCTGATTTTTCTAAAAGCCGGATACTCGCGTAATTCTCTCCGCACAGCGTCCCCACGAGTACATGAATACCTGATTTTTTTGCGGCAGCCTCGAGATGAGAGAGAGCACCAGCTCCGATCCCTTTGCCGGTGAATTCCGGTTTGAGGTAGATACTCAGCTCAGCAGAGCGGTCATAAGCCTGCCTCTTTTTGTACTGGTGTATGAAACAATAACCGATGATTTCGTTCCTGTCCTTTATCAGAAACGAGGGGTATACCGGGTGAGAGATTGGGATAATTTCTTCCAGATCTTTTTTTTTTAGTTTCTCGCTGTGAAAGGATGCGATTGAATTCAGGATATAATAATTGTAGATATCAATAATCGCCGCCAGGTCTTTTTTTGTCACCGGAGAAAAATCCACCATCAAACATTGTGTGTGTTGTTCCGGGTATCAATTCGTTGCGGTGAGAGGAGATTGCTCTTTCCGCAGTACCTGTACACCGGGTTCCACAGACCGTCCGCGTTCGTGGGGATAGGGGGCCGCCAGAGGGATCTGCTGATCCGGCAAGCGACGGACCGGGTCGCGGTCCGGCGAGGTGTCAGATCCACTTCTTTCTGTGGAAGTACGTTAACATCCCCATAACAACCAGGACCATAACAATGAGTACCGAATAATAACCGTATTCCCACTCAATTTCAGGCATATATTTGAAATTCATCCCATATAACCCGACGATGAACGTGAGCGGGATAAAAATGGTAGCAATGAGCGTGAGCACCTTCATAATCTCATTCATTTTCTGGCTCAGGCCCGAAAGATAAATATCAATCATCCCGGATACCAGGTCATGGAAGGTTTCCAGTGTATCAATGACCTGGATCGTGTGGTCATACACATCCCTTAAGTAAATCGCGGTAGATTTTAAAATGAGGGGAGAATCAGAGCGCTCAAGGGTGTTGATCACCTCGCGGAGGGGCCAGACCGATTTCCTGAGAAATATCATATCCTTTTTGAGGCTGTTGATTTTCTGAAGGGAATCCTGTGTCGGGTTTGTGACCAGTTCTTCCTCAAGATCCTCAACCTGTCCTTCGAGTTTCTCCATTACGATAAAATAATTATCAACAATGGCATCGATAAGCGCGTAGGCAAGGTGATCGGGACCGAATTTCCGGATCCTGCCATTTTTCCGTATCCGTTCCCGCACAGGATCAAAGATATCCCCGATATTTTCCTGGAACGATATCAGGTAGTTTGGCCCAAGGAGAAGACTTATGTGCTCTATTTTGATGCCCGGCTCCGTATCACTTAAGGAAATCATCTTCAGCTGGATGTAGAGATACTGGCCGAGATCCTCTGTCTTCGGGCGCTGCCCGGTATTAAAAATATCTTCGACGATAAGCGGGTGGATGGCGAAGTGTTTTCCGAGATCTTCGATGATTTTTGAGTCTCCAAGGCCATCGATATTAATCCAGGTCACCGTTTCGGTGTCCCGGAACGAGAAGCATTCCGAGATCTGCCTGACCGTTTTTTCCTGGAGATTGGTGGCGTCATAATCGATTATCCTGATAAGGACCGGTGGGTGAGGGGAGTCATTATTCAGGGGGAGAGTTCCGGGGGGCTGCCCTGCTGGTTTTGCAAGGTTATGCCGGTGGTGCGACATGACAATTACCTGGATTGGAAGTGATATGTTGTGAACCTGAATAAGGATTTTGTAAAATGAGGGCAACCGGATTTCCTGATAAGGTAGTATTGGCTTTTTCGTGTCTGCTCTCCACGCCCGGCCGGGCCGGCTGCCGACCGACCGGCCGGGATTAATGATACGTGCCTAAAAAAATCCGTTTGAAAAAATTATCCCGGCTTCTGTTTCTGCATCCAGCATCTTTTCGATACAGTCGTTGAGGATATCATCTTTTATTGCGCACCGCTTGTCTTGGTTCTTAAAAGCACTTGCCGAAGGCAGTAAAACCCCGGATCTCCTCTCCTGCCATCTGGACAAGCTCGTTCCTGATGTCTTCTTTTTGGAGTTCCGCAAACACCGTATTGACAAGAATGGCGGTATTGCCGTCCTAACGGGCACTACCGTTGAATGCAACAACTTTCATGATCAGTTCCTTTAAGCATTCTTCCGGCCGGCAGCATCCTTGACCGCCGTAACGGTTATGCTCGAGATACTTTCCTTAAATACTGCACTGATCTCGGCCAGTTCTTCTGGTTTTTTGTCTATCGGAAATCCCAGGTCCCTGATTAAGGCTGCGAAATCAATAGTGGATTCTTTCAAGGGGGAATCTTTTACAATATCAGCCTTTACGAATCCGGCAGCCCGGAGCATTGACAGGTACTCCTCTTTCATAAGTGCTCCGGAAACACAACCAACGTACGCGGCTACGGATTTCCGGATCGCTTCAGGAATCGGTCGTGTCATGACCGTATCGGATACCATGAGCCGGCCGCCAGGTTTTAAGACCCGGAATGCTTCTGCAAACACCTTGCCCTTATCTGGTGCTAGGTTAATCACGCAGTTGGATATGATGACATCAACAGAATTGTCATCGACCGGCAGGTTTTCAATCTCGCCAAGGCGAAATTCGACATGAGAATACCCCCCCGCCTTTGCATTGGCAGTTGCCCGTTCGATCATCTCCGGCGTCATGTCGACACCGATTACCCTGCCGGTTGAGCCGACTTTTTTTGCTGCAAGGAATGCATCAAAACCCCCGCCCGATCCAAGATCGAGAACGGTCTCCCCCTTCTGGAGCGAAGCGATGGCAACGGGGTTCCCGCAGCCCAGGCCAAGGTTGGCGCCGTCTGGTGCAGCAGATATATCGTCATCGGAATAGCCGACATTCCGGGAGGCGTCGGATGCGGGAGAGCTTCCGCATGAGGATGCAGGGCCACAGCACGATCCGCCCGTCCGTGCAATAGTCCCGTAATTGTTCCTGATCTCATCCTTGATTGTTTTTTCATTCGTGGGTTTCATTTTCATGGTACATCCCTGAATTCGGATAGTCATTGTTTCTGGTCATATCCAAATCACAAAAACAATGTAAACTTCAGAATATTTAAACCTATCAGATTAATCAGAAAGGTAAGATTGTGCTGAAAGTATAGTGTGTAAGCAGCGTTGGGGACAAAAAAATTCATTGCAGTTCCGGTTGTAGTTCAGATGCAGTCTGTTCTGATTTTTCTTTTATGGGTGGATAATTATGCATGAGAAACCCGGGTATCCGGATTTTTTTATTCTGATTTTTCTGAAGAATTAAATAGATATAAAATAATCAGTTGTGCACAAGACTATGACGAAGAAAAAAAGTGCTGTTCCCCCCGGAATTTCTGAAGATAAATCCTGCGAATGTAATGTCGGATCGGTTTACAAAATGGAGGCGTTACTGAGTGTCGATGAACGCGGCCAGATGGTACTTCCCAAAGATCTGAGGGAAAAAACAGGCATACGGCCGGGTGATAAGCTTGCATTGTTCACCCTTGAAAACGAGGGAGGATTCTGCTGTATGGCACTCGTGAAAGCAGAAAACGTAAGCAGCCTCGTAACAACGATTCTTAAGCCTCTTGGCGAGAATGTTCCGGAAAAATAAATTTCTCGAGTTTTTTCCGGCCTTCCCGTTTAAAAAATTTTCACCCTCTCATTACGGTCCCCGTCAGCTTTAGTCCCCTCCCGCTCTGCACATACCGCCTTCTTGATCAGCCCTTCCTCCCGCGTGAGCCTCCCCTTACCCTTCTTCACTTCCACCAGCACGACACTGATCGTATCTCCCTTCTCATCCTTCACCAGGGTATACCCGTCAAACACAACAAAGTCAATCGGGTTCCCGATGAACCGGGCATCGGCAGAAGAAAAAGGAAACTCCGGCAAAAGCGGGGCCATCTGCCCGGAGATCCTGCCCTTCAGCGTGGAACGTGAGCGGTTGACGGAATCCTTTCGGATATCGCTCGTGCATTCGAGTTTCCAGCGTTCGAGATCATTTCTCGCCCACCCTTCGATTGCGCTGATCTGCTGGCGGAAGACGAGGTACGCGGCGACGATGCCGAGGAGGAAGGTAATGGCGGGGATGATGGGGGTTGTGGGGCACCCCTTCTCCGGTGAGGGGGGGGCCAGGTTGGGCTGTGTGAGGTTCATTGGATCCGTTTTACTTTTTTCAACCGGATAGCGGTAGAATTTTTAATCACGGATCAAATTCAAAGAAACCTGAAGATTTCTTCTCCTCCGGATCTGATGACATGTCGGATTTGAAAATTTCCGGGCAGGATTTAACTGATAATATGTAAATAGGATCATTGTGCCACTGAAGGCAATTGTTGAGGGAGAAACAATTATCGGCCCAGACCTTTCCATAGAGAAATGGAAAAACCTTCAGGTACGCCATAAAAACGGACTGTCCGTCACTATGGGTTGTTGCGGAGCGGCGGGACATTTAAGGATATCAAAAAAGGGAACGCAGCACTTCTATCACGCGGTTGATACCGGATGCAATTATGCACAGGAGTCCAGAGAGCATCTGGAAATCAAATATCAGATATACCGGACCTGTAAATCCGAAAACTGGGAGACGTATGTCGAATTTCCGGCACCGGACCGGACATGGATCTCGGATATATATGCAATCAAAGATGGCCGGAAAATTGTTTTCGAAGTACAAATCAGTACCATTTCTCCGAATGACCTGGAAGACAGGGATAAGAAATACCGGAACGAAGGAATTGAATCGTACTGGTTACTGGATAATTTTTTAGAGAGATCAAGGGATTTTGAATCCTGGTATGATTCTCATCTTTACGATGAAGACGATCGGCTTGAGGAGACCATCCCCTATATCGACGATTCAATATTTGATACAGGTCCTGAAAATCATATTTTCATCTCAAAGAGCATCCGGAGTGTCGGACTGAATGCAAAGAACCAGACGCTGTTCACGACCAATAACCCTAAAATCCCGCTGGCGGTCTGGGTCAGGGAGGTCCTGAAGGGAAATTACCAGAAATATCTCAAAGAAACGTCCGCTGCCTATCATCAGAAGCGCCAGTTAAAAAATCTGGCAGCTCCCCTGCTTATCCAGTTCAGGGAATTTTATCAAAAAATCATCCGTGATGAAACATACAGGAAAAAGGTTGATTCCTATTACCGGATCTTTAAAAATGACAAAACATTCCGAAAAGAGAAGGCATTGCAAAAAAAGTTTGATGAGTTATATTCCGAAATAGACTGGCTGGGAAAGGAATACCAGTCTTGTATTGCTGAAAGTTATGGATTGTTTACGTGGAAAAAAACTTCAGAGTATGATACACCAAGACCCTTTTTCCGGCTCGAATCGGGATCAAAAATTAAAAAATTACAGGAATGCGTAAAGATATTCAACCAGTGGGAAGCGTCTTTTACTATTGCATTCAGCAATCTGGAGCGGGAATTGGTCAAACCGGTTGGGGATCGTAAGCAGACAACGATTATTGATGATCCGGTTGATCAGATTGAGGTTATGTATGAAAAACTGAATAAGAAAATCGCCCACAACGTGAAAGATCACAAATCCGTTTGAATTCATGTTATGTTAAAAACCCTCAAAGTCAGGATTCTGTTATGGGCAAAAGAGCCATATAAAAGCCAAAAGCGCACCACCGGTTCACGCCACCTCATGCTCAATCGTAGCCGCACGCCAGATAGGAGCGGAATGGGGCGGACCGGACATTCGACGGGCTTTTAAAAAACCCAAAAAGAAAAATGGGAATGAATTCAAAGTAGGAGATCGAACCGGGAAATACCAGAATGACCGAACCAGAACCGAGTGGAGAGCAGGAAGTATTCCAAAAGGAAGGCGATGAATATCTTGCCGGCGGTATCGAGCTGCACGCCCGGATCGTAGAGGTGGCCGGGAAGCCGGGAGTTGACTTTACCTTCGAGTCTACCATCCGTGACCGGGAAATTCCAGAAGGGATAGCAGAATATAACCAGGCAATAGAGGAGATGTGCAGGGAGACCGTGGCAAATTTCCCCGACCCCCGGAGTCTCGCCCGATTTTACCGGGAAGTGAAGAAGGACGGCTCACGGAACCGGTGCTGGTACCGCGTCACCGTGACCGCCCGGGTCGGAGATGATAAGCAGATCAAAGGGCATGTCTCTGATGTAATCGACCCGGCTCTCCTCCGGGCCGATCCCCACGTGAGGTTCCGGGCAAGGCAGTTGCGGGCGATGCTGCAGCGGGGGATGGGGGTGGAGGGTTGAGTAAGGAGGGTCGTGGATGTTCTCCAGGATCGAGCAGGTCCATAAGAAGTATAAACGGTTCTGATCTGACCAGGATCCAGTCCTTTTTTGATTAAGGTTGACATTTGCACAGATCTTTCTCCTTTCCCTTCAGCACCCTCCACTTTCAAACACTCGTACCTCCGGCCCGCCACCACCTTCCGTTCAGTCGCAGCCGCACGCAAGATAGAAGCGGAACTGGGCGGACGAACTCCTGCTGTTTGGGAAGGGGCGGGAAGCACTTAGATTGACGAAGCGATCATCAAGGAGATCACGAGCCCTCAATGTGACACAAGTGACACGGGAATGGATACGAAATTAACTATTACAGAAAAAAGCAGATTTGGTTAACACGGCATCGCAGAGCCGGGAACGTACCTTCGTACATCCACCTGTGCTCCGCTCTTTGCCATGCGTTCTGCAATGGTAAGAATTTCGTGAGCAACATGCTCATCCACGTAATCCTCGCCGCAGTTTGTGCAGACCTGGGCAGGGACATCTTTTACGACAAGGGTCATTCCGTCACGATCAAAGGTGACGGTTGTCGTGCCCTCTTTGGTATTCCCGTGTTTACAGATGACGCACTTCATGATCTTCTCCGTGTATAATTTTCAGACCATGTATCCGGGTCTGGTTCGTATGCTGTGAAAACAATAGCTTCAAGATCTACATTATTGTATGCCATGACGACGTGAAGCTGGCGATCGTTTACTGTTCCTGAAATGAGACAACTGGGATATGGTACATCATCAGGATATTCTTCTATGATTATTCCACGTCCGAGCAGTTCACGAATATCAGAATCCGAGATTCTCCGCTGGAACATCTGCCGTAATGCATGGATGCGAAATATCAGATGCCGGTACACCGGATATTTTTTATCGTTCATTTCCCCCACATCCCTGCAATCACAATATCCTCTGTCAAACTATGCAATTCGTACATTAATGTATTTTCGTAATAGTGTTTCCGGATCTATGCGACTTCAAGATACCCTCACGATGTATTTTCAAGCAGATTCCATTATAACTATCCCAGGCACCCCCTGCTTACATCCGCTCGCATCGTTGGCCCGCCACCACCTTCCGTTCAGTCCCAGCCGCACGCCGGATAGGAGCGGAACAGGGCGGACGAACTCCTGCTGTTTGGGAAGGGGCGGGAGTAGTGCCCCATTTGGCCGGGTTCGGCATACGGCAGGCCCCGGGATGTGTAATAAGGGTGAAGGCAGGACTGTATCTCAAATAAGCCCGTAAAATGCTCCTTTTGGCAAACGGACGAAGGTGTTTTTTGTCCGGTAAAAAAAGTGTCAACGCTCATAAAAAATATGAATTTAAATGAGTTTTTCCCGTATTTGGCTGATTTGAGAGGATTTTGACCTGTCAATTTAGCGGTCTTCCCGCAGCCCCTTTTTTGGGCTGGCAGGGTAGCACGGTCAGGAGGAAAGGAACACCTGTTATCAGGACACGTCATTCCGGCCCGGGGATCATGAGAAACCTACTCTTTTTCTTCACCCCTTCATCGTCGGAGACGTCTTATGTAAAAGGTTCCCGACTCATAAAAATAGCACTAATTCATGGAAAAACGACACAATTGTTTTCGAAATATTCTATTCTGTTGTTCATTTGGCTGTCTGGGGCCGAATCGAAGCTGAAAAAGACCGCTAATAGCACCTATTGGGAGGCAAAACTCAAGGGAGCTGGGGGGGTAGCACGGTCAGGAGGAAAGGAATGCCTGTTTTGGGATCGGTCATTCCGGCCCGGGACCTCATGAGACCTGCTCTTCCACAAACGTGATTCACCGTCGGAGACTACCTTCCATGAGGGGGGGGCACAACCTCAATTTAGTGCCATATTCGCTGAATTTAATTACCTGTTTTTTGGAAAAACGCAGAGCGTGTTCCGTTTGGCTGGATTCGGCATAAATCGTGCACAAAAATGTGCCCTACTAGCACCTATTGGATGGGCGATCATGAGTTGGATGGGCTGGGGGAGGGGGAAATGAAAGGAAAGGCTTTTTGACGGAATAAAAGGGGCATTTGTTGGTTTCCTGTACGGCATAGTTGTGGGTTTGTTTATCATCCATGAAAGTCTGCCAGTGAATAAAAAAGTAAGATAAATCAAAAAAATAATACCCGGCATTGAGTCTGAAATCTCCGGTCAGCACATTATTATCTGAAGAAGCAGACTGCACACCTGCCAGGTCTCTTAAAACACCGGGCTTGTACGGGAGAGAACGGATAACCGGAGAACGTTTATAGGGTACCTGCGCAAGACTAAAACCAGATACAAGTTATCCGGAATCCGCTTTCCATGAATCCCGCTCAATCGTTATCGAAGGAATCCGGTCTATCCGGTATCCTGATCGCCATGGCTGCAGCAATAGTACTCTTTGCCGGCATACAGGCTGCATCCCCGATTCTCGGTCCGTTTATCCTGTCGGTCTACCTTACGCTTATCTTCGGCACGCTCCTCCACTGGTTTGAAAGAAAAGGTCTCTCCACCCGCCGGGCCCTTATCCTTACCCTGATAATCTTCTTCGCAATCATTGCTGTTTTCATGGTTGGGATAGCCGGGTCCTTTATCCAGCTCCTGTCCGATCTTCCCAGCTACCTGGAGAAACTTGAGAGCAGCGTTGAACAAGCCAGCCCGTTTCTCATTTCAATCGGGATCGATCCGGCATCCCTGACCTTCCAGAACCTTATCCAGTCATTTTCTGCCGAAATCCACGGTCTTATCAGCAATCTCTGGGATATTGCAGGTTCCCTGGTCGTGGTCTTTCTTACCACCCTCTTTTTACTCTTTGAAGCAAAGGGATTCTCGCAAAAGCTGCAGATCATTATCGGAGAATACCGGCCCGGTGACGTGAACCGGTTCATTGCACTCGCACAGAAAAACGTTGACTACCTCGTTATCAGGACTGAGGTGAACCTTGTCTCGGGTATCGGAACGGCAATTATTCTCTCACTCCTTGGGGTGAAATATGCCATATTCTGGGGTTTTTTAGCATTCCTGCTCGGTTTTATCCCGAATATCGGGTTCTGGATTGCCATTGTTCCGCCAATGCTCTTTGCCTGGTTCGATCTCGGGCCTCTTTCGGCCCTCCTGGTAGTTGTCGGAACAGGGCTGATGGACTTTCTTGCCGAATACATTATGTTCCCCCTCATCACAGCCCAGGGACTGGAACTCTCTACTGCCGTGGTGTTCATCTCTCTTTTTTTCTGGGGATGGATTCTTGGCGGAATCGGTGTTCTTCTTGCAGTTCCCTTAACGCTCTTCCTTCAGATGTTCTGTGAACTGTTTGATGAGACCCGGTGGATCGGGTTCCTGCTCGGGCCTCCCCCTGAGGGGAAAGGTGAAAAAGAATGAGCGGGAGGCCGGATACATACTATCTGATCGGGGTCTGGCTGGTTTCACGTCGCAGAAACCTGAAGGGACGTTGCAGCCGGATTTGATAAGGAAAGATGAAAAGAAGGACGGTTTTCCGGACCGGGCTTACGCCGGCTCATGGCAGGGATGGTGGCAGGGGGCACCCCGGCTGTCCGTTTTGGGGGGGGAAGCAGCTCGATTACTAATCAGAGACGGATGGGAGTTCAGTACCGGATTGACTATCCCTGCATTGCCGCGACACCCGGTCCGCATGCCAGACCGGTTCGGTGATCCTGTGTATTGTTGTCGTTTTCAGCGCCATGTCAACAGCCTGGGCAAGATCCACCTTGTGCCCGGCAGAAACAAAAACCGGCTTTGCATCCTGTACGGTCCTTACAGCCCTGCCGATAATCTCGCTGTTGTCTCGTACCGGCTCAGTGGATCCGCATGCCGCACCGGGCAGAGCGCAATCCCCGATCAACAGGCGTTTTGCCACGCCGATTGAAGGTATATCAAGGTGCAATCCGATATGGCTGGCCAGACCAAACCTTTTCGGATGTGCATACCCGTGTCCATGCATAACGATAAGATCGGGAACCGTGGTAATGTTGCTGAACGCATCCAGGATCGCCGGTCCTTCACGGAAGGACAGCAGCCCGGGAATGTAAGGAAACGTGACTTTCTGTACCGAACATGTTTTTTCCACAACCTCAAGCCCGGGAAATGTCATGACGACAACGGCAGCATATATCGTGTCCTGATCATAGGCAGCATCAGCTCCTGCAAGATGCCGGATTTCACAGATATCGATAGTTCTTTCAAGTATGCAGTGATACCTCAGTCTCTCCTGTAACTTGAGTGCTTCTGCAGGATCAGGAGCCCGGATGAATTCGGAAGGTGCACGCTTCGGGTATTTCGTTTCTGTCTGTATCACCATGTCGCTCACCAGCGTATCCCGAACCCGGAAAACTCCCCGGTCGGTTTTGAGTGGGTGACTTCCAGCGCATCAACCCTGATTGCCTTATTGTTGTGTGTCTGGACCATCTTTACAAAGGTGTCAAGAGTTTCATTGCTGCCCTCGGCAACAATGGTAACTGAACCATCAGGCATATTTTTAACAAATCCGGATACGCCGGTCTCCCGTGCACAGTCAATAACAAAGTAGCGGTACCCGACACCATGAACCCTGCCTTTTGCACATGCCGTGATCCTCATCATCGTGATGATGATTGCACATCTCCAATTTAAATCTTCTCCTGCCCGGCAAAGATCAAATCCTGAACTATTCGTTCCGGGATGTCTGGAATTTTAGCCGGACCTTCTCAGAAAAGTATTTTCCAATCTCGCCAGAGTGCATGAGATCCTTGCAGACTATTGGAGGGACACGTGAATTGAATGGTTAATGGTTTTTATAAAAGATTTTTTTTTTGATAATCATCTCTTCACGATTTTTCCTAAGGCGTAGTGCATCGCGGGAGAACGCAGGTTTCAGCGTTTCTCCAGGAGGGACCGGATGCTTTTCAGCTCAATGAGGATCTGCTGGTCGACGGACGTGCTGCTGGCGGATACATAAGTACCGCTCCCGGTCCCGTCGTCATGTGCCGGGGAACCACGGACCATTGACCGTATTACTTCCCGGAGCTCTTCTGCATGCTCGATAGCTTCAATCCGGATCTCCGACGCAGCCTGCCCGGAGTAGCCTGCAGTCTGGATAGCAAGGCTCGAGATCCCGAGAAAACGCATGAACGGCCCCTGCCGGACGTCAAGGTTGGTAATCCGGTTGTAGGGAACGATCCCGGTTGTCCGGAACCAGACGCCCCGCTTCCAGTTGATCTCGTCCTCACGAAGCTCGTAATACATGCTCTCGTAATAGAGACCGACCCAGTACCAGAGCAGAACGGCGAGGATTAACGTTCCGCCGAGCATGACAGACGAGAATTCTACAGGCATATCAGAGAACAGGACTATCGGCACGTAAGCAAAGAGCAGGATGATACCGATTATGAGTGCGATGCCACCCCGGAACCATGTCTTCATCGAAGATGCTGGTTTGAACAGGGTGTTGAGGGGATAATGCTGACTCTTCATGGAAATCTACCAGCAGTTTCGTGACGGAAACAGATAAGGGAATTGGTGGGAACCTTATCCCTATCCCTCACCTCCTGAATATTTCGGACATTCTGTGACACAGAGGCTGCAGCGGATCGGTGCTGTCCGGGCGATCCATGGTGCAAGGGGGGCCATACATCTCAACAATATCGTTCGTTCCAGCATCTACTTCGCAGCCGGGACCAGGACAGGTAGGACCCAGGCACTCAATGCCCGGGACCTCAGGAGACCTGTTCTACCACAAACGCGATTCACCGCCGGAGACAGTCTTTCACAGGGGGGTCAAAACCTCAATTTTGTGCAATATTTGCGGAATTTAAGCACCTATATTTTCGGAAAAACGCAGATTGTGTCCCGTTTGGCTGGATTCGGCATGAAGCGGGCTCCGAAAAATGCCCTAATAGACCCTTTTGGATGGCAGATCGCTTAAAATATGGGCTGGGACAGGGATATGAGAAAGAAAGGGCTGTTTTGGGGGAGCCGGGATTTTTGGGTTCCAGGCTGTAAGGAAAAAAGTAAATAAGGACTCTGGAGAAAACCTCAATGACAATCAGAATAGAAAACAACAAAATTGCACGTAAGAGGTTACAGAGGATCAACTTAGATTAAAAAGGGATGGGATAGTACCCATCCATGAATTTATCGTTACCTTGAACTCAGCGGTTGCGGCCAGACTTGTGCTGGCCCGGGCCACCATAATTATAATCATTCGGAATACAGTCGGGATTGGGACAAACCCCACTTACCGTCTGCTGGCCCGCGTCCTTGTCACCACCGTATTGATATTTATTCTCCGGGCAGTCAGGATTTGGGCAGTCGGGATTGGGACACACCGCAGCACTCACGGGGAGTGCTATAAAAGCTAAGAGCAGCAGAACCGCTCCGGCCATTAATAATTTCTTTACCATAGATATTCACTCCTTGTTGATTCCGGGAATCCCCGGGTATACTCTTTGATATAACAGGTTTCTATAAAATAATTTATGATAGCAACAGCTACACATTCGAACCAATTGATTATACAGTTTTATTAATAAATAAAACGGCTCTGTAGAGATCATTTTTCAGAAGAAGTTTAGGACCTGATCGACCAAAAGAGCTAAGGTACGGCGTCTCCTTACCTTGTTATGCTACAAACATGCAAGGAGACGAAATGTCTCGACTGATTTTCATTTAATAAAAGGATACTGAAGAAATATGGTATGCTGGCTGCCTGATTGCCGACTACACTGCACGCTTCATAGAAGAAGAGTGTGAGGATGCTGATGAGCGGATGGTCAAAAGGGTTGCAAACATACCGAGTCCCGGGGTTATGAGTGTAAATGCTTACTCCATCATTATATACCAAAAAAGATGACAAGGCATTGGATCGCTCATCCTGAGGTATCCAGTCACTCGTGAATTAATCCAGTCAGAATCCGAGAATGGTAAGCATATACAAGAAACCAGCAATCAGAATCGCGATAACGATTACGACAATCCATGGCCGGACACCCACCAGTTCCGGGATCGTTTCAGCAGGAAATGTCCCGCGGTTGAGTACCGATCGGCTGAGGTACGGGTAAAGGTGTGCAAAGATCCCCGCTCCAATGGCGATTCCGACCATACCGATTGCAGCATCCATGGCTCCCGATCCAACAGCACCCGCTGCGGTTCCGGGACAGTAGCCAAGGATTGCAAAGCCGGCCCCGAAGATCAAACCCCCGATGACGGTTGCGCCAACCGATCCCATCCTGCAGTGGAGCCGTGCAAGCCCGGCCCCCTTCATCGCATAAACACCAATCATACCGACGATGACAGCTGAGAGCATCACCTGTATGACGGTAAAATCGGTGAGGAGAAGCTGGCCGATAATCACGCTATACTCTGTCACCCCGCCTTTCTGGAGGAGGAACCCAAAGACGATGCCGGTAAGAAGCCCGAGGACGATCTGGGCCCGGTCATTTGATCTGAGTTGTTCAAATACCATTCTTCCACCCCTCAAATGAACGAAAATCCATAGATCAGTCCTGCGATCAGAATTCCTCCGGCAAAGAAGCAGATCGCCGCAACCCAGCTCGCCACTGAAAGCTGGAGTGTTCCGGACATCCCGTGCCCGGACGTACATCCGCCGGCCCAGCGGGCTCCAATCCCCATCAGAATGCCCCCAAGGAGGGCAACAGCGGAACGGATGATTGGATCTGTCCCAAACGAGGCGGCAAAGAGCGGTGGCACTATCAGTAGCGTAAATGTGCCGGAGAGGTATGCAGAGAGAAACGCCCCAATCACCACTCCGATGATGAGCATCCACTGCCAGTCAACCTTTGGCGTGAACTTCTGGTAATACGGCATCTTTTCGCTCTTCTTCTGTGAGATTGCAGACTCAACCATACCCGCCGTTTTGGCATATGCTGTCGAACAACCAAGCGGGCGGTCAGAGAAAAGGAAGGACGTCCAGATGAGGACTCCAATCCCTGCGCCGACGATATAAGGTGACCAGGACGCCATCATGAACCATTCTGTCATCAATATCCTCCAGAATTATGGGATGCATTCGTAATATAAAATCCCTTGTATCATCATACAGACCCTGCCCGTTTGTATGCAGTATACCCGCCACCGAGATTATAGATGCGGCCAATACCGTGTCTCTTCAGAATGCTGGCAGCGATACTCGCCCGCTGACCCCCCCGACACATGACAATATACTGCTTTTTAGGATCAAGTTCGGTATACCGTGTTCTGAGATCGTGCCAGGGAATGTGGATCGACCCCTCGACATGGGCAGCCTCCCACTCCTCCCGCGACCGGACATCAATGAGTACCGCCTCATTTGACCGGATCAGGGCATGCGCCTCTTCAGGAGAAATTACCGGGACACGGCTGATCGGCAGGGCAGCCGTACCCCAGACGAGCATCCCTCCATCAATATACCCCGTGACGCGGTCAAACCCGACCCGGTGGAGCTGGAGTGCCGCCTCATCTGACTGCTTTTTTTCCTCAACTACAAGGATGATATCCTTATCGGGAGGCAGGACCCAGCCCGCCTGCGTGGCAAAGCTTCCCGAGAGATCGATATGCCAGGCTCCGGGGATGTGCATGCCGGAGAAAGCCAGGTAACTTCTGACATCGAGGAAGATTGCATCATCTGCCTGGATCCGGCCGGCCAGGGATTTCGGCTCGACCGGTACTGGCCGTATGAGATCCCGCATCAGTTCGGGGCCTGCCCTGTTGATCTCGGAACACCGGGTGAAATGATCCGGAACGACAGGCATATCGGAAGTGAGTGTCCTGATGAACTCTTCGCGGCTCTTGATCCGGAGGGCGTAGTTGTACTTCTTCTCATACCCGATGGTGCTTGTCCTCTTTGCCGCCATCGCCCGTCCGCAGAGAGAGCCCATACCGTGGGCAGGATATACCTCA
>Ga0307380_10005350_pt1 | contig 17046 bp, 25 predicted proteins | sample UN3MG_FD_202239 | JGI IMG/M metagenome (GOLD analysis project Ga0307380, IMG submission 202239) | Soil microbial communities from Risofladan, Vaasa, Finland - UN-3 | ecosystem: Environmental > Terrestrial > Soil > Coastal area > Acid sulfate soil | place: Finland: Risofladan, Vaasa | collected...
TCACCGCCGTTTCGGATGCGTACTGATTATATGACCAGGGTATGGTAATCATATACAACGTATCACCCATAGGCTTTTCCAATACATTCGCTGTCTCATAAGGACTCGAACCTTAACTTAGGCCTTCAGAGGACCCAGTGCTGCCAATTACACCACGAGACAATATTTAATTACTTTCAATAAATTTCGATAAATTATAAGATGTCCCACCATCAAATTCAAATCTAATAATTAACTCTATATATAATACAACATCTTTTCCATCAAACGCACTTTTTGTAAATGCGTATCTATATCCAACATGTAATCCACCACATAAAATACCATTTCGTTCATTTAATACTTCATCTTTTAAACACTCATTTGCTGTATGTATATTCATTTCAGATATTAATCTATTGAGAGTATCTAAAATTTCTTTTTGTGTTGGTACTCGCATCTCACTGTTTTTGCCGAATCCCCATTTCCAGTCCAACACGTTATATACAGGTTCTAATTTATACGAAAATTCTTCTGCTTTTTTATAAAATTCTTTTCGTATTCTATCAATATTTATTTCATTCACAATAACCTCTTTTTTAGTTGTTGCGGAAGATAGAGGAGTCGAACCTCTGTATCCGTTAGGACAGCCACGGTTTAGCAAACCGGCACATTACCACTCTGTCAATCTTCCATATTGGGCAAATAAATTTGCCCAATTTACTACAGGTTAAACAATGTGAACATTTACTGCCTGGGTTTTTCCATCTTTACCAGGTTCAGTATCAAATTCTACAATATCACCCTCGTTCAACGACTTATAGCCTTCACTTATGATGGCTTTAAAGTGTACAAATACATCAACACCTTCATCAGGTTTAATGAATCCATATCCCTTTTTTGCGTCAAACCATTTTACGGTTCCTTTTTGCATAGATTTGTATCTTCCTTACTTTTGTTTGATGTCCGTCAAACGTCGGTGTATATTGAATGTTTCTAACTAACTGAAACTCTTTACTCAACAACTAAAAATTGTACCGGAGACAGGACTCGAACCTGCAAGTGTTTCTTACGTTTGCCGTGGGGCTTAAACCCACCGTATTTGCCATTCTACTACTCCGGCATTTGTACCGCTACTCGGATTCGAACCGAGACTGTCTCTAAAGTGTTGCCGTGGGTTCTAAGCCCACCGTCTTTTCCAGTTTAACTATAGCGGCATATTGAATATTAACTTGCACCTGCGTTATTACAAGCACACAATACAGTTATAAAATCATCTTGATTCATAAATTTATTTCCATTTATTCCTAAATCATATGAATCATTATAAAACTGTAAAAGATATATTAAATTAGAAAAATATTCTATTAACATATCAGAATCCTCTTTTTTCAATGAAGATGTTTTATTTTTCTTTTTCAATAAATCAAAATGTTTTTCTATTAAAATTCTAACATCTTTTTTAGTTACCATAATAACTCCTTTTATATTTGCAGAGGTGATAGGATTTGAACCTACAGTGAGATTTCTCTCGCCAGCTTCAAAGGCTGGTGTCAAACCGTTAGACTTCACCTCTAAAAAGTTGATGCTTCTTCAAGCAATTTATCTAATTCTTCTTTTTCAGATTCTATTACTTTTTCTAATGCACTATACATACCTGCTTGTGACCATTCATCATATATAACATCATTTTCAACTAAATATTTCAATGCTTCCATTTTATTCATTATCGTCTCTTTCAATAATCTTTCTAATAATTTTATCTTCCATTTTTTTTATATCTTCTATTTTTTTAAACAATACTGCAACCATTTCTTTGTCTTTATCTACACAAATATAAAATGGTTCTCCATTTATATCAACTGCGCTTTTCACTATTTCAAATTCTTGAAAATCGTTACCATTTAAAATTATTACTTGATTCTTACTCACAATAACCTCCATTATTTGTTTGCGGAGAGTGACGGACTCGAACCCCCACGCCGCCTTCCGACGGCCTCACAGTTTTCAAGACTGCGTACCACTCCTTTGGGACTCTCCAATATTTTAATTTATTAAATTACCACGCATTTCATATTCTATCATATAACTAATATCTATATCGATAAAATCAACATCAAGAGGCAATCCAAATTCTTTAGTTAATCGAACAGATTTTTCTTGTGTTAATGGTTTTAAAGATATAAAACATAGGTTGTTTGCCATACAATTTTCATATCTTGCTTTTAAATCTAATTCATTATGCTTCATATAACTCCTATTATTCGTTTTTGTATATAATTATATAGTCTGAAATATTAATACCTGCTCTTTGAGGAAGTGGTATAATAAAAACTTTAGTCATATCAACATTGTTTTCATCTAATTGTGTTATTGCATTAATAAGATAATCATCTGTGACATGCCATTTACACCAACCTTTTGTAGTTTCCACTATATCTCCTTTCTATTTAAAACAAAAAAACCGTTCTCTTTTTCAGGAAAACGGCGACAGAACTCTTGAAACATTTAAATGTACTCGTCCTTAGCCGCATTCTCCCTGTGAGAGCGATAATAGTGATTGCAAACTAAGTGAATTTTGAGTAAACATCGTATTTATTTCCTTTGTATTTTTCATGTGGATAAATATCCAAATTTTTTGAATTAATGCGCTTTTTAACGAAAAAAAGTGTATTTTTTTTATTATATGTAATATAAGTAATTTTCATCTAAATGTCAAGCGGGTTTAGAAATTTTTTAGTATCTTTAACTGTCTTATTTTCAAGATAATTTGGATATACAACATTATTAAAATACTCTAATTTGTCTCTCCACCAATATCCAGATTCGGCATTCAATACAGATAATCCATTTAATTCTGTATCTGCATAACAAGTTGAAATCCATCTTGCAAATAAAAACATTTTTACATTTTCTGTTTTAGTCACCATCAAATCCTCTTAAATTTGAAATACCATCATTAGCTTCAATTATATTTTTAAGTGTTTCTTCATAACCAAACCACTCAATTTTTTCTAAATTTCTTGCAGTCATATAATCCATTAACATATCAATCTGGTCTTGTGTTAATTGACCATCAATCATAAATGAGAATGATGTCATTTTCATCCAACCGTTTTTATCTAACCAGTCTGATTCATTACTTATATCTTTAGGAACAATTCCTAAGTATTTATAATCAGATGCGGCATTTACATGGATTGGAAATGGTTGTTTCTCAACATCATACATTTTGCCTTCGGGAGAAATCCAAGCGTTTTTTGTTTTTGTTGTCTTTACATCAACAATTGGATTCATCTTTTTTGCCAATACATTCATGCGTTTTTCATATTGCTCGTCTGTTTCATCGTCGCCTTGGTCATATGAATCGACATCAAGAATTTTTTTTAATTGCCTTTCAGCTTTTATTTTAGCGTTTTGCTCAAGTCTCGTATTGCGCTGTTGGGAAATTTCATACGTTTCATAATGGTCAAGTTCAATGTCCGACCAATTTGTGCCCAAGTCTGTTACTGGCAAATCACTCATTGTTTTACCAGCAAGTGGATATAAAATTTCAAGATTTTCTAATGCTTCTTTTTGGTCTTTTTTTAATCTCCCAATAATTTCTTTGTTTACTTTAGATTCATCTTTTCTATATACTGCCCCAAATATAGATGATTCGCCAGGAATTTTTAATGTTCCATTTTCATCTTCAACACCAGATAACATTTCATGCTTTCTTACTAACTTAAATAATTTTTGAGACGTATTTATGAATTTCTTTTCTACATTTTTAATTTGAGATTCTAATGTAAAATAAATTTCTTCGGTCGTGTCATCATCTTCAACTGCTAATGTGTGGTCACCTTCTCTCGTGTCGCCTGTACATTTCATTTGACCAGTACAAATCTTTAGTGCCATATCAATAGGTATTCCACTGTCAGTCATTGCAGTAATTGCAAGTTTTACTAAATTACTATTCCAATAATCTCTTACTAAATTAGTAAAACTTTCACCAGTTAAATAAAAATGGTAAGTTCCACTTTCTATTACATTTGAATCTTCTTTTTTCTTCCGTGGCATTAAAATAACCTCTTTTATTTAATTTCCTCTGTTACTATTATATCTGCCGGCAATGTATGATTAAATCTTGGTGGCTCACCTACTGAAAGGGCTGGTATTGCCATACCATTAATTTGATGCATTATTGGGACACTTTCATTTGGCGTATGTGGTGCGTGAATTGCCCAAAATAAATCTTGTGTGTGATTTACATATATTGCTAATGCTTCCCAACCGCCTACTGTTTTATACTTTTTTCCTACTTGTACCATAATTATTCTCCTCTATCTTTATTTTGTATCCAAATTATATTGTATAATTATTGTGTTCTCTGGAACATAAATTTCATAACGATATTTTTGTTTTTCTAATTTAAATAGAAATAAACTTATTTCGGTTCTACTCCAATCAATGTGAGATTCATATTTTACAACACATGGTTTTCTAAAATCGCTCTCAACTATCGTGACCCTATCAGCATTTAAATCTTTCAACATATATGTAGAATCAGAATAACAAGCATAAAAATAAAATCTCGAATCTGGGCCTATATTTCCACTTCCTAAAAAGAAACTTCCAGACATATTACCTGTGTTATCATTTAATGATTTAATTTGTGTGATTCTGACCTCGCTTGTATAAATAGTCATTTCAGACATATGGGCATCAATATAATTATTTGAAATGTTTAATATAATTAATGCTGTTACTGCCCACGCTATTCCTCCCATCACGGCACCAACAGCTATGGCACCTACGAAAGAATCATCTTCCATATAAAATACTGCGGCAGAAATGAAGAATATCACTGCTGCTACGATATAAACTATAATCATTTAATCCTCCAATTTAAAATTTTGTTTGTATATCTCTTTAATAGCAATTATACCGGCATCACTTAATTTTCGTGTGCCAATGCCAGCAAAATTTTCTGTCAATTTTGGTATTATATATAATTTCTCAAATGCACCCGTTTGATAATTATATTGGTGCCAAGATACAGACTCTTGGTCAAATAAATAAATATCTTTTTTGTTATCAATCGACATCTGAACCGCCCAACCAGTACCGCCTTTTACAAGAGTTCGTTTTTTATTGGCAAACATACCAATCGCAAATATAGCGTCTGAATTTTTAACTTGAAACCAGTTTCTTGACAATAAATTTTTAACATAAGGATACATAATTCTACTTACATATCTTTTCAATGTCTTATCGGCAACTAAAACTGCGGCATAACCTTCTGCCAATTCTTTTAATGTGAGAACCTTCTGATTTTCGGAATCCTGTACATGATTGTAAAATGAATATGCAACAGTTTTAACACCATATTTTGCACCTTCATTTTCCCACATCATATCAGAACCTGCACAACCACCACTATGACAAGTATAATTATTCATCTTTACTCCAGAAAAATGACCGGGTAATTTGTTTAACTAAATCATTTACTTTTTCAAATTGTGGTTCGTCTGGCAACAAACTTTTTTCTTTAGAACGACCCAACTCTAATTCAAGATTTTCAGCAATAGAAAGAATTTGTTCCAATTCAAATTTACCTTGTTTAATTTGCAATAAAAAATCTGCATTATACAATGGAAATTCTAATTTACCAGTTTCAAGCAAAGTACCGCCTTCTGAAAGCAATCTGATAAGATGTGATGCAAATTTAGTATCATAACCGTATTTTAATACCAATTCATTTCTGTTGGTAATCTTACTCAATCTATCATTTAATGCGAAAACAACTTTTTTAACCATAAGATGTTTTTGGAAATTCAGGTCGCCAATAATAAAATGAGAACCTTTTTCAGTAAAGAATTTTTTCACTTTCGGGTCGTCTCTAAACATAACAATATATTCATTTGATTCTTGTTGCTTAAAGAATTCAAGTGCGGCAGACAATTGCTCATAGTTTTCTAACTTGATAATCATCTTGTGCTTTTGTGAATTTGCATAACCAATAAATTTGTCATATACACCTTTATGTGGAAATAAATGTGCATTTCTCAATAACATATTGGCATAATTGTCGGCATATAAAATGTTTTCTTGATTGACAAACAAATGCTCGATAATGTTTGGATTATTGGTCAATGCAAGAGTCGCCAATTTTCTAATTTCATATAATTTATAGTCTAACGCTTCAGAAGTGTTTTTACCTCTTTCGTCTCTACTTTCAACTGATAAATCCAATTCATCATTTTCAAGTTTCTTTAAACCAAAATAATAATCTTCATCAGCAATGAAAATACCAGAAAAATCCTCGTCGGATTCTGGAGTGTTAGTTCCATATAAATGAGAACCAGTTCGTATTTTAAGTATTTTATTTTGTTCCATAATCTTTTAATAAAAGCCCGTTTGCCGAGAGAGGACGACTTACGGGCTTATAGTGAGAATATTACTATTCCCGAATTTAATCTTTAGAAAGAAATAACTTATTTAATGTTCGTGCAATATCCATCAAACTATCAGTATTAATATATGAAGCCGATTTGCCATACATCAACTCAAACTGAGCGTGGTGATAATCACCTTCGCTGATGAAATATGATAATACTTTAATTCCTCTTTGTCTCATTTTATGAACCTCACCTCTCGTGTGTTCTGCAGCCAATGTTCCAGAATAACCCGAAAAATATGGCTCACCATCAGACAAATTTAAAAAGTAACTATGTAATTTATTCGTCGAACTTTCAATCAAATCTTGAATTGCTGCGAAACATAAACCTTCGGGTGTTGTTCCGGCCGTTTCTAATCTCGGAAATAACTTCTTAATTTTAACCATCTTATCAACACGAGAATCATATACAATCGCTACAAATGGGTCGCCATATCCTTCAGTACTTCTAACATCAACAACGACATCAAGATTTCCGTTTGTCATACTTGCAGCCTGACAAATTGCTACCACAACTTTTATAGCGTTAGATAATTTGTCGCCGGACATTGACCCGGAAACATCGATGGACATATGTAGGATTGCGTCTGCATACAATTCAACGAAAGTCTGTTGGAATACGCCAGCGTTACCAAAACCAAGTTCCGCCATCAATCTTCTATCCATTTTACCAGTTTCTTTACGAGTATATTTCGTAAGTTTTTCTTCATTTCTAATCTGTAGTTTTCTACCTAATTGTTTTCCAAGTCTTATACCATCACGTACTGCTTGTTCATTCATTGTAGTATGACCGTAATAACTATTTCCACTACTTATGAAATCTAATGTACCGGAATCTGCCATTTCTAAAGTAACTCTTTTAATTACAGTTACATTATATTCTCTTACATTATATACAGAATCGTAATCTCTACGCTGATTTTTAGGTGGATTAATTTTTATATTTTTAATCTCTGTGCCAGCGTCTGATATTTGATTTAACTTATTTAAATCCGAGCCAGATAATTTAACTTTTTCAATTTTACCATCAAGGAAATCTTTTTGTTTTGCAATCTGGTCAAGCAAATCTTCCAATTCTTCTTTAGTAAGTTTTATTTTACCTTTTTTTGCACCCTTTGATGGTTTTCCTGTTGGGTCATATATGATTTTTCTTTTCTTTTTCTTACCGTTGCCATCAGAACCTTCAGAACCTTCACTATCGCCGTCGCCGTTGCCATCGGATGGCTCGCCATCACCGTCGCCAATTTGCTGTTCCATTTTTTTCGTATCAATTTTTTCAATATACTTAAACATAGCTTCTAAAACTTCAAGTGTGACCGTCAATGATTGTCCAGTATCTTTCAATCTATCTATTGTTTTTACACTGACTATATCATAAATTTCCTGTAAACCATCTAACGCATCAAGTTCTGATGCTGAATTTATCATATTAATAAATCTAAACATATACGAATCAATATCTTCGGTTCTGTATTTGTCTGATTGTAAACCTTTTGTGGCAACATCAGAATAAAAATATCTATTGTATAATGCCCTATAATATCCTCTGTAACCAGGAGATTCATTGTAAAGAAAATGGTCAATTCGTCTATCTTCAATCCAATTTAAAATGTTTTTAGCCAAATGTTCGGTGATTTTTTTGGATGCACCCTTTTTCTCGCCTAATTTATATGTCTTATCAGATATTGCATTGCCTAAATGTAATAACAATCTAAAATCGGTTAGTAAAATGTGAGATGCTTCGTGTAAAGCTAAACCAACGGTTGAATCAAGGTCATGTGCTTCAATTTTAGAAGAAATGAAAACCTTTTTACCATCTGTGAATCCTGCAACTTGTTCAGAAGTTAAAAACTCTACTGGTATTGGTTTGCGTGTAACTATTCGCACAAAGTCTGAAATTGACCGTCTCATTGCTGCCAATTTCATATATCCTTTAATACTTCTGTCAACTACTAAATTGTCATATTTAGACGCATCAAAAGATTTATCAACAATCCAAAAATCAGATAATTGATTTGCTTTTTTTATTCTTGTATTTTTACGACCCTTTGCCATTAAAATCCTCTCTAATTGAATACCTTAAATTACTAAAAAATAACATAAAAGGCAAATTTAATTCATGTATAAAATTGTGGTTTCTGGGAAATCCAGCAACTTCTCAAAATAAAACATATATGACGATACATATTTTATGTTAAAAAACTCGTCTGGCAACCTGAAATACTTCTTTTTCTCAAGTACAAAATTTTTGTATATCATTTCTTCAATCTTGATAACCATCTTTATATATTCTTCTGCCTGTTTTTTCTGGTCAAACATTCCAGTCTTATTCTTGTAATCGCCATAAGATTTTCTGAAATCTTCGTAATCTTCATCGGAACCGAATTTGTCTCTTAAATCATCGGACATTTTTTTTCTCCAAAAGTTTTAAGTAACGAATGCATCTTTCATATCATCGTCGGTGAATAAATCTGGTTCATCTGTATCAACATCCTCGCCAGCAACAGAAATATTATATCTTTGTGCCATCTTTTTAATAAATGACCTTTCAGAATCATTACCACCTTCAGTTGGGAAGAATGGGAAGATTGCTACGTCAGCGGCATCAATAAAATCAAAACCGTCATATAATAGTCCTGCCATTTCAACTGACATACGAGTTGAAATCATTGTTGAAATATGAGGCGATTCGGAATTTATTTCAATTCTTGAGTCTGATGCTAATCCTGCAACCTGTTTTAATACATCTTTATTTACTTCTGGATAAAGATAAGCTAACAATTTCTGCTCTTGTACGGCATCAAGTACATCAACTTCAATAATAATAAACCTATCTTGTAATGCTCTGTCAAGTACTCGTGTTGCTGTATATTCTGCACCGATATTTGCCGTTGCTATAAATGTAACGCCGGACGCTACTGGTACAGTTTCACAATTCTCTTTTTCATCAAGTCTTAAATATCTCTGTTTGTAATCAAGTACAGTCATTAAAATATTCCAAGCATCTGGATGGGCACGAGTTAATTCATCAAGTAGAATTATTGCATTTTCTGTTTGTATAGCTTTAACGAAAAGAGACTCTGCAAAAAGAGTTTCACTATCTTTAAAATGTGTGTTACCAATAAGTGTGGAACGTGGGTCTTGTGTAGCACCCAAATTGAAATAAAATTTTGGTCTTTTTAAGGCATCTTGAACAAATTGTGCAGCAACCGTTTTACCACACCCAGATGGACCAACTAACATAATATTCTTGCCACGAACTGCCGAACGGACAAGATATTTCCAATGCAACGGTTTCATATAAAGACCTTCTGGCTTTAATGAATAAGAATCTTGGATGAATTTGACCAACTCGTTATGCGCAGCAGGAACTTCAACACTTGTTGACGCTACATCAGCGTTTAAAACACTTGTCTCGCCCTTTTCAAAGTCCATTTTTTTATTTGATTTCAACTTTTACCTCTCTGTTTTAATTAAATAACTTCTTTTTTCGATTTGCTCTTTTTGTTGGTATTTCTATACCTGCCATTTTTGCGTTTTTATAATCTTCTCTGTCAACTTGTCTCCAGAAATTTCTACCATCTTTGTAAAAACATTTCATAAGAAAGACATTATACTTAACGGCTTTTCTCAACATCCATTCCGGTATATTTTCCTGCGACAACTGAACCGGATGTCCAGTTTGTACTTCATTAATTATGAACGATTTATTTAATCGTTTTATTTCAACAACCAGTGTTTTATTTTCTTCCATAATGACCTCTTTTATTGTATACCAAATATAAATATAAAATTATCAATTGTCAAGCGTAATTTTAACTTTTTTTGCTAAAAATCTGCAGGTTTGTCTTGTTTTTAGATTCATAATAACCAATTTACGAAAAATATAGCAAAATGTCAACCATTATTATACTTCTTTTTCAGTCAATCCTAAGTCTTTAAACAACTGTTTTGTAACGGTTTGTGATAATTGTTGAATAGTATCTGACCAATATTGGAATTTTTCTTGTGCTAATTTCGCAACGGATGTTTTATATTCTAACTCATAACGATATTGACCGCCACCAATTGCACAAAAGTAAACAATAAATTCTGTATTGAAGGCGTTTGGTCGATAACTTGCTCTGACTTTTACTATATTTCCTGGTAGAGTTGGATGCCAATCTTCTTCTGTATTTTTAAGTAATTCTATGGCACAATAGTTACTGCCATCAAAAACATATTTATTTAATTTCATTGTTTTTCCTCTTTTACTATAAATATATCAAAAAAACTTTTCGGTGTCAAAAATCGTAGATTGCCGCACCGAATTAATAACATCTAATGTGCCAGCTTTTAAGTCAAATGGTGAAATGTAATAATAATGCAACTGATAATCTGCATAATTCACGGTCTTTTTTTGAAGGTATATTTTTACATTGCACATATCATTTGTTCGATATTCAATATAAAATGATGTGTCACTGGAAATTCTCCACATTTCATCGGTAGGTATATTCATGTTTTCTCTGATTATATTATCTTCGGCAAATTCAATATATGGGCCTCTGCCACCAATTACAATTCTTTTATATCCCGTTGCAATATGTGTTCCACATTTAGTTAAAAATTTTGTGGTTGAATCTCCGAACTCAATAGGTATTTTTATTCTGTTTTGATACTCATGTCTATTCATTACCTTTAAACCCTATTGTATTTAATTTCGGAGAAAAATTGTCAAATACTAATTCAACAGATTCTTGAAATACAGTTGATATGTCTTGTCCTCTTTTTTTGGACAGCAGGTTAGCGGTTCTTTGTACTTCTTTTATATGGGAGCCACTAAATTCTTTGCCATAACAATTCATTGAAAATTCTTTTGATATTTCTTTGCTGAAATATAATTCAACTAACTTATCTATTTGTTGCTCCGTTGGATATGTAAATCCAAATTTTCTATTGAACCTAACAGGTCTGTTTGCTATGGCTTTATCCAATCTATCCAAATAATTTGTGGTCGCAACAAATATAATTCTTTCTTCTTTTTCTGTTATGCCATTTACAAATTGTAAAAAGTCTGATAATATTCCTACACTTGGCGCATTATCTCTGCTTTCGCCGAATGCATCTATATCCTCAAATATTAATATACAAGGAGAAACGAATTCTTCGATAAATTCATTTAACATCGTATAATCAACTTGTGTGCTTAAATATGCAACGGTATATCCTTTTTTTGTCGCCTCGTGTGCAATCGCACTACATATTAAACTCTTGCCAACGCCTGGGTCACCATGTAAAATGATTCCATTGTTTTCATCTAAATGTTCCAATTGAAAAATCGTGTTGTCATAAATATCTTCTTTTAATTTTTCATCTAAAATAACACTATCAAATGTAATATTTGGTACCGACTTCATTATTGGATAGAATCCATCACGAGATTGTCTAACCTGAAATAGTTTTCCTTTTAATGGATTTTCATATCGTATCTCATGTTTCAAAAATTTAACTATTTCTGTAATGTCAGAGTCAGATTTTAATATATTTGAATAATCTTCTCCATCAATATATAGATTATATAAGTGATTGTTCCATTCAAAAACTATATTACCGTTTGTAATTATTTCTTTATATTTTTTGTAATCGTATTCATATTCATGTGTATATTTTGCAAATGTAGTTAAATGTCTTTGCCTCATAATAAATTCTTGTAATACATAACATATTGTATAAAAGCTATGATGTCCTTTTGAGGAAAATGTATATTGGCTTTTTGATACTATCGATGATTCATTTGGGTTAGGCATATCAGCCTTATCATCACATTTTTTTGGCTCGCTGAGCAAATTTGGTGAAATGTAAGGAAACCTACCAGGTTTTGACTCAAATTCTTTTCTGGCTGGTTTTGTTCTATTTTTTACAACTCGTTCTTCTACATCTTGATTATTTGCCATGATTATCCTCTTTGGGTTTATCAATTTTTAATTCTTTCAATATATCATCCAATGATTTTGATTCTTCTTCAAATCCTTCGTCTATTTCATTTACTTGTGTCACTATATCATCAAGTTTATCACATCTTTCCTTTGGACTTCCAATAAATGTTATTTCATAGAAAATTGCAGATAAAACTTCATATACGGAAAATCCTCTTTCCAAGCATACCAATTTTTCTTCATTTTTTATATTATATATATGCGTATCTGGTATTAATTCCATTGGATATTTCTTCAATTCATTTAATGGTGTGAATTCAATACCATAACCAGATTCTCTGCCGTCTTTATCTATGCCGAGTCCAGCAAAATCTGGCAACCAAGGTATTTCTAAGCTATTATCTTTATCCAATAATTCCTTTTCTTCAAGATATGCAATATTTCCCCACGCAATAACAATTTTCTGCATTCCGTCGGGAGTAATTTCGTCTGCCCGTTTGGACCATTCTTCATTAAAATCTGATAATGGAACTCCACTTAGATGTGAATAAAATGCAATCGAATATTCTTCGTGATGCTTCATTATTATATTAAAAAATTCTTCAAATGTGACTCCTTCTTCTATCCAAATCGGGTCGCATAAATATGGTATTAAACTTCCTTCAACTGGAAGATATGTATTTCCTAACTTTACACCAAAGTTGTCGGAATTTTTTCGTAATATAATTTTATGTCCTGGCATATATCCTCAAATTAGAAAAAGAGGCAAACTTAATTGCCTCTAATATTAATGTTAGTTAGAAGCGACTCGTCTGCCCTTTGCAGTAAGAGAGTATGCACCAACCGATACTCTTTTTAACATCTTGTTTGATGCTAATTCACGAGCACGTCTCATAACGCTACCATCTACATCTTCAACATTTCTGAATCGTCTTTTAGCTACATTTTTATTAAATACAGCGTTTCCGTTTTTCTGTTCCTGTTCAACCAAAAAGGAAAGAATTCTTTGTGAATAGGATTTTCTCATTATTACCTCCGTTAATTATTGATTAGTTTCGAGAGAATATTTTATTAGATTCTCTATATTATTTCTGGCAGTCTGTTCAAACTTACCAAAAAATTTTGTTAAATAAATACATCTTAAATTTAATATCTTTTTCATAAATTCTGCTTGTCCAACATAAAATTCTTTATCAGTTAAATGTGAAAATTCTTTTCTAACATGTATAGTATTTGTTTTTACTGTACTATAATGTAATGCAAACGCATATAAATCAATATCTGAAATGTGTTTTGCTTCTGTACTCAATGCCATTCGTTCATTCTCATTCGCCATTAATTTGAAATGGTGTGTTGCCATAATATATTCTTTAACAAGATTGGAAAAGTTCTGCAATCTGTCGTCATCCAATGAATATAATGCCGAATCTATACTTAACTTTATATTGAAATCATCGCCTCGTTCAGCCATATAAATTATATCATGATAAATCAATGCCCATTGCATGGCAATTCTTTTTTCAACATCTTTAATTTCAGTCTTAATTATATCATATAATTCGAGTGTAAAAGTAATATGCGAAATGTTATGATAAAATCTTTTGTTGTTGATATATTGCCGTTTTAACCACGGTATCTCCATAGAAGAATTAATATAAACACCGTATTTCGCCTCAATTGCATCGCACAACCCATAAAATCTGTTTGTTAGCAACAGAAACAGGTACTCATTGTCATATTTATTTTGATACGAAATTGTTGGTAAAATCATAACCTTCTTCATTTATATGGATAAATATAGGAAAAAAGTTCCAAAACGCAAGTTTCGGAACTTTCTCCTAACTTTTTTTCTAACAATTATTTCTTAATTGTTTGTTTTTTCATCGTATCAACTTGTTTTGCAGCCTCTGCAATCTTATCGGTACCTTCCAACTCACCCAAGAATGAAGGAAGTTTCAATCCAGCCATTTTAGCTACGTTCTGTAATGGTGGTAATGAACCCATCAATCCGGACATAAATCCTTGAGTTGTTCCACTTTGGCTATCCCATACCTGGACACTATCAATCTTAATATTCTTAATCGCTTCAGTCTGCATCTCAACTACTTTTTCCAACTTCTCTAACATTAAGAATGTACTTGCAGCATTAGCATTTCCACCACAAGATTCAATAAGTTTTTTATAGCCTTCTGCTTTAGCTTCAATTAACTTCTGAATACCTGCGGCTTCTGCCGTATATGTTGCCAATATAGCGGCTGCTTTACCGTCTGCAATAATTTTTATCTGATTTGCATCAGCCTGTGCCTGCAACTCAATCTTTTCTTTATTAATCTTAACAGGAATAACGTCGAGTGCAATTTGAGTTTCGTATTCTTTCTCTGCATTCTTTTTCTGAATTGTAACTTCTGCTTCCAAGTTGGCCACTTCTGCCGTTCTTCTTGCATCTGCAGTACGAACTCCTAATGTTGCATTGTAATCTGCAATATTTGCTTTAGCTTTAGTTTCACCTTCAACTGCTTCGGCTTCTCTATCCTGTACGAAAATACGTTGTTCCGATTCAGCTTTCTTTTCACCTTTTACAGCATCTGCTTCTTGCTGTTGTACATAAATACGTCTGTCGGCCTCTGCTTTCTTCTGTCCCTTAACCGATTCTGCTTGTGCCTGTGCTACACTGATTTCACGTTCTCTGTCAGCATTTGCCTTACCAGTTTGTCCAGTTTTTTCTTCTACTGCAACATCAACTAATGCTTTGTTTACAACTTCAGCTACTGCCTTTCTACCTATACTCTCAATATATTGAGAAGAATCGGTAATATCTCGGATGTTGACGTTGATTAAGGTCAACCCGATTTTCTGCAACTCTGGAGTTAAAGTATCTCTGATTTGCAATAAAAATTTGTCCCTGTCTGCATTGATTTCTTCAATTTTCAGACCTGAAATAATAGAACGAAGTTGACCAAATATAATATCTGATGCTTGTTCAACTATTTGTTGTTGAGATAATCCCAACAATCTTTCTGCTGCCAATTGCATAAATTCCTCTTTTGACGAAATACCTATAGTAAATGTCGAAGGAATTGATATACGAATGTTTTGTTCAGAAAGAGCGTTTTTTAAATCTACGTCCATTGATATTGGAGATAAATCTAAAAAGTTATATCCCTGTAATACAGGTATAACGAATGCTCCACCGCCATGGACACACTTTGATGGCTTACTTCCTTTTGTTTTACCGTGTACAACTAAGATTTTGTTTGGTGGACATTTTTTATATCTTGTTGCAATTACTAAAATTGTAACAAAAATAATAACGACCGGACCAACAATTATGCCTAATAATTCTACCATTTGTAACCTCTTTTTTGATGATTAATTAATTGTTATTTTTTATGACCTTTAAGAAATTTCCCTGTACTGAGCTGACCCTTACTGAATCTCCGACATCAAATTTATCTCTGGAGAATGCCTTTGCATTATACTCTCTCATAATACCATTTACATCTACCTGTACAACGCCGGCGTTATCTCCTTCAAACGGCAAATAAACCGTTCCTGTACAATTGACCGCATCTTTAATCAATGTTGTGCCATTCGATTCGAGTGACTTGGCTTTGTAAAATAACCAAGCAACAAAATACATCATACCCAAACCAAATGCAACCGCTATCAATAATGATATTGACCAATGTAATGTAAGTGTTATCAAGCAATATCTTCCAGCTAATCCAAACATTAATAAAAATGCTGATAATCCTAATATTGAAAATAATTTCACTCCACTTGATTGTGAGTCGGTATCAACATCTACATCAGTGTCCGTACTAACATCAAAATCAACATCAGTATCCGTTGAATCAAAACCAAATATCATTAACATTATCTGGAAGAATAGCAAAATGCCACCGGTCCAGGCCATCCATCCTAAGATGGTTAATAGAGTAATCATGTTACCCTCCTTTAATTATTTATTATTTAATGTGTGCCTTTTAAAAATCACCGTATGCCACTTGGCATGCCGTCAATCCTAAACTTCTCCATAAATCGACAACTTGATTTCTATCGTCGAATATGGCAATGACATTATATTTATCTTTTATATAATTGTCGTAATATTCTTTTTTTACTATCGTATCTTTACGATTGTCATTTATTCCTTTAATATAAATTTCATCATAATATATACCATTCTTAAATAACCATTCTTTGGTTTCTTCTAATGCACATCCGTCTCTGCCTGTAAATATGAATACTTTTATGGCAAAGAAATCGTCCGGATTTGGATAAATGTAATCACGCATTTCTACAAGTAAATTATTTAGCGTTTTCATACTGAAATCAACATCATCTTGGCCAACTTTGTCCCAATCATATGCGCCTCTTTTACCATTCATATGAGCGAGTGTTCCATCAATATCAAATATAATACAACTTGGTAACTCTGAATTATATGTAACTTTTTCGATTCTCTGAAAAAATAAATCCTGACAAGTAAATGATTTGTTTTTTACATGTTTTTCATACGTGCTTTTCACAACATCTTCTGGAACAGGATTCCTATCAGAGTTTTGATTTCTTTTTAATGCTTCTTTTAATGTCACATCAAAATACTTTTCGATAACACGAACATTTCCAACTTTCTGTGCAATCTCACACATTCGTTTGAAGTGCCTGCCACTAACAGGAAAATTTGTATCATCAACAATGACA
>Ga0307380_10005351_pt1 | contig 17046 bp, 22 predicted proteins | sample UN3MG_FD_202239 | JGI IMG/M metagenome (GOLD analysis project Ga0307380, IMG submission 202239) | Soil microbial communities from Risofladan, Vaasa, Finland - UN-3 | ecosystem: Environmental > Terrestrial > Soil > Coastal area > Acid sulfate soil | place: Finland: Risofladan, Vaasa | collected...
TATGGTTCAGAATGTTATTCAATGCGGTGATGAAGAATTTGCTCTAGCGCCCAGTAATATAAAATTATCAATAGAAACTCTTATAGATTTAGGAATTGTTATAGATGGTCACCCGGAACCGGCAAGTGATAAAAAAATTCAACAATTAAACTCATAGAAGCACATCATAGTGATGGCTTTATAAAATTTATAAAAATAAAATGAACTCTAATAAAATAATCAAACATTTATTTGAAGCTGGAAAAATCAGTAATGGTTTTGGATTACAACATTTTGGAGGCAAACAATATATCTATGTTGATGAAACTGGCCACTTCGCCGGCAATATTGACTGCGAAAAATTAGGAGAAATTATTACATATATGACAAACGAAGAAATTAAAACCATAATGAATAATTTATAACAACATGGATTTAACAAAATATTTTAAAATACGTTTACCAAAGGAAGCTATTTTAAATGAAGGACACGGAGTAAGATTCCAATCAAGCAAATCTAATGCTACATTAGTTGCAAGTTATATTGGACAATCAAGAATTGATACGCGAAGTATGTTTAAAGTTGAAAAAATTGAAAACGGAAAAGATTTAGCAGATATTTTTGATGGAGGTACAACTATTGATAATAGTGGGCAAATATTAGTTGTTACAGAATATCCCGACATAATAAGTACATTATTATAACATTAATTTTAAAAAATAAAAAATGAAAGATTTTAACCAAGCATTAGAAATAATTTCAGATTGGAAAGCAAAAGAAGCGTTTGAAAATGGTGGAATTGAAAATGAAAAAAATATCGTTAAAGTATTAAGTAAAATTTATGAAATACCAGAAGAGGAAATTAATAATAAATTTGCTATTTTAGTTGATGATAAATTTAGTAAATTATATACTCCCCCTACTGTGTCGCCTATAAAAATGGATAAATTAACATAAAATAAAAATCATGATAATAAATTTTAACAAATTAGAAAAATTAGAAAAATCATTTGATAGTAATGCAGTTTCTGAAGAAACTCTTTTATTAATGATAGAAACTGTATTAAAATTTGATGATACATCATATATTTTAGCTCCAGATAATGTAAAATTAGCTTTGAATACTCTTAAAAAATTGGGTATTTTAGTAGAAGAAAAAGAAGAAAAAAAAATCCAGCAAATAAATTCTTAATATGAGAAAAGTAAAAGTATATATAGCATCACCCTATTCTAATGGTGATAAAGATAAGTTAGTTACTTTACATTTGGATGCTGCATATCATTTATTAAAAATGGGATTTAATCCTTTTGCACCACTGTATAATCATATGATTCAACGAGCCCACCCCGATATTGATAGTGAATTTGAGTGGCTAGAAATTGATAAGGTATGGTTATCTCATTGCGATATTATGACGAGATTACACTTTAAAGATAACGATGGTAATGAAATTTTAAGTCCAGGTGCAAATGAAGAAGAAAAGTTTGCTACTGAAACGGGCATTCCTATATTTCATTTTAATACACTTGAAGAAATGGTAAGAGGATTTCAAACAATAGAAAATACTATTTAAAGTTTTTCCAATCAGGATTAGAGGGATGTGGACCTTCTATAAATACTGGTTTAATACCAGTTTTTTCATAAATAAAGTTAAATATTTCTTCTGGTATAGATGATTTATAATGATTTGGAAATAAAAATGTTTCGTCACGTTTATATGCAATAATATTATTTCCTCTAAATTCGTGTTCTTTAGCATAAACATTATTATATGGATCGGGTTGTATTGTTATATGAGGACCTCCCCAACCTTTTGGAAACTCATCATCTAATTGCCATATCATCCACTCATCATCATTAATATAAACTTTCCAGGCGGTTTGCCACTTTGACCATGGATTTTTTGTAGGTTTAACTTTTTCCCAAGAAAAATTTTCGTTTACAAATTTAGCTCTCATAATCTTTTTATTTTATATATTTTTATATATTATAACAAATATTTAACTCTAAATGTATAAACTTTTTTAATCTCGAAATTATAATACAAAAATACATTATGATAATAAACATTGAACAACATAAGGGCAAATTAATTGTTTCGTACATTAAAAAAGATGGAACATTAGGATTTTCACGTTTAATCATTCCTGCAGAACATCAATATTCTTATATGTATGATAATCGCGGTAGGGGAATTCCTGGATTACAATCATGGAATTTCAAACCTATAAGAAAAGTTCCAACACAATTTCTTGATAAACACCGTATTCAGGAATTTTTTATGGATGCAGGAGAAGATATGGTTAAACATCTTTTTGAACCAAATATGCCAATATTTTCTGGCGCTGATATAGAAGTTGAAGTAACGGATGATGGATTTGCAGAACCTGAAAATGCAAGAAATAGAATAACTGCTATGTCTTTTTCGCAATATCCATATATAACAGTTATGGGTAGTAAACCTTTATCTGGAGAAGACTGTAAAACGATTAATGATAACATAAATGAACATGTAAAAAAATTTGGAAAAGAATATCAATTCATATATAAATACCATGAAAATGAAGCAGATTTAATTTATGATTTTCTTTATAATTATGTTAGAGTTAATCCTCTTATATCAGGTTGGAATTTTTGGGGATACGATTGGAGATATATTATGAATCGGTGTAAAAAACTTAATATGGATGTAACTTGGTTATCTCCAACAGGCCAATGGTATGAACATAGAATAAAAGATAGAAATAAAGATGTTGTTATAATGCTTCCATATCATAAACTTATAGTTGATTATATGTCTATTTATCAGAAATGGGATAGAACCGTAGAAGTTAAAGAAAATGATACTTTAGATTTTGTAGCAGAAGAAGCACTTGGAATTAGAAAAGTTAAATATCCTGGAACTCTTCAAGAATTATACAATAAAGATTATATTCAATTTGTTTTTTATAGTGCTATAGATAGTATTATTATAGAACTTTTAAATACTAAACTTAAAACTATGTCAACTTTTTTAGGTTTAGGAAATATTACAAGGGTTGAAGCAATGTCAGCATTTTCTCCAATTGCAATGTTAGAGGCAACTTTAACAAGATATGCATATTTACGAAAACAAATATTTCCAAAGAATTATAATAAAGAAGAAAGACAATCCTTTGAAGGAGCTTTTGTTTTTGAACCAATTCCAGATTTATATGAATGGGTAGCATCATTTGACTTTGCGTCACTTTATCCAAATATTATGAGACAATTTAAATTGTCAATTGAAAATTTTTTATTTAATGATAAAAATTATGAACCAAAATCTTCAGAAATAAAAACACATAGTGGTTCTGTTTTTGATGCATCTTATGAACCTTTAATTCCTGAAATTTTAACAGACTATTACAATCAACGAAAAGAAGCAAAAAATGTTTCACAAAAAGCTGAAAAAGAAGGGGATGCTCTTTATCAAATATTTCAAAAAAGAAAAAATTCGGCAGCAATTTGATCTGTTAAAGAAAATTAAAAAGTGATAAATACATTAAATCCAAAACAAAAATAATTCACTAAACAAAAATGAGTAATGAATATACTGGACAACAGTTAGTAGAAGCCGGCCTATCTTATTTTAATGATACTCTGGCTTCCGATGTGTGGATAAAAAAGTATGCACTTAAAAAGAACGGAACATGGATTGAGGGTCACCCAGAAGAAACAATAGCTAGAATGGTTAGAGAATTTGTTAGAATGGAACAAACATACCCTAATCCTTTATCAAAAGAAATTATTGAATTATATTTACAAAATTTTAAACATTTTATTCCAGGCGGATCAATTTTATTTGGTCTTGGAAATACTTATCAAATTTCATCTTTAGGAAATTGTTTTTTTATTGATAATAACGCTGATTCTTATGGTGGTATTTTTAATAAAGATCAAGCTATGGTTCAATTAATGAAACGTAGAGGAGGTGTTGGTATAACACTTGAAGGATTACGTCCTTCACTTTCAAAAGTAAACAACGCAGCCCAAACATCTACTGGAGCAGTATCATTTGCACCAAGATATTCTCATTCTACTCGTGAAGTTGCACAAGATGGAAGACGTGGTGCACTTATGATTTCATTTCATATAAATCATCCAGATGTTGCAAAGTTTATTGTAATGAAAGATGATACTACACAAGTTACCGGTGCAAACGTGTCTGTAAAAATCACAGATGAGTTTATGAAAGCTGTAGAAAATAATGATGATTACATTCTTAGATGGCCTGTAGAAGATAAACAAGCAGTAATATTAGAACAAATTGTATATGATAAACTATATACACGTGATGATGGAACTTACATAATGAAAGTTAAAGCCAAAGAAATTTGGGATATGATTATTAAACAAGCACACAAAAATGCTGAACCGGGAATTCTTTTTTGGGATAATATTATTAAAGAATCACCAGCAGATTGTTATCAAGAGTTTGGTTTTAAAACACTTGGAACAAATCCTTGCGGTGAAGTTCCACTTAGTTCACATGATTCGTGTAGACTTGGTTCTATAAATTTAAGTAATATAGTTAATAAACCATATACAGATAAAGCTAAGATTAATTTTAAACTATTAGGTGAGATAACCAGAGTATCACAGAGGCTCATGGATGACATTGTATCACTTGAAGAAGAAAAGATTAATGGTATTATAACTAAAATAAATAGTGATCCAGAAGATCCCGAGTTAAAGCGAACAGAACTTTTAACATGGAAAAAAGTTCTTGAAGTTTTACAATCTGGAAGACGTACAGGTGTAGGAGTTTTAGGTTTAGGTGATATGTTAGCAAAACTTGGAATGCAATATGGGAGTAAAGAAGCTACTAAACTTATAGATAAAGTTTCTAAAACTATTGCTGTTAATTCTTATAAAGAATCTGTTCAACTTGCTAAAGAACGTGGATGTTTTCCAATATGGAATGTAGATAAAGAAGCACAAAATCCTTTTATTATTCGTGTGATTAGCAACAATTTTACACCTGAAGAATATGCAGATTATTTAAAATATGGTAGAAGGAATATAGCTACATTATCTATTGCACCAACAGGATCTTTGGCAATTTTAGCAGGAACAACTTCTGGTATTGAACCAGTTTTTAAAATATATTATAAAAGAAGAAGAAAAATAAATCCAAATGAAACTGGAATTAGAATAGATTTTAAAGATGAAATGGGTGATTGTTGGCAAGAATATAATGTATTTCATCCAGAATTTATAAATTGGTTTATTATTAAATGCAATAATGACGGAATACCTTTTGCACATAAAGAAGCACAAATATTTTTGGAAACAACAGATGTAAAAAATCTTGATGAATTAGTTGCTAAATCTCCATGGGGTGGTTCAGAATCTCATAATATTGATTATATTGAGAAAATAACTATGCAAGGAATTATCCAAAAATGGGTAGATCATAGTATTTCCGTTACTCATAATTTACCAGAAAACATTTCTTTAGATGAAGTTAATAAAATTTATTTTCATGCATGGAAATCTGGTTGTAAAGGTTGTACTATTTATAGAGAAGGTTCTAGAACTGGAGTACTTATATCTAAAAAAGATAATGTTTTCAAAGAAAATCACGCTCCCCCTCGTCCAAAAGAATTAAAGGCAGATTATTATGTAGCTAAAGCAGATGGAAGAGAATTTGCCGTAATAATAGGATTGTGGACAAATACAAATAGACCATTTGAATTATTTGCATTTGAAAATCCTCCTATGAGTAAAAATACTTCTGGAAGAATTATTAAAGTTAAAAAGGGACATTATAAATTTATAAACGGTGAATTTGAAATAGAAAATCTTCAATTGGCAGCAGATAGAATAGAACAAAGAATGTTAACATTAACAGCTTCAATGTTATTACGTCATGGTGCTCCTATAGATCATGTAATAAATGTAATTAAAAAAATAGATGAAAACGTAACTTCATTTTCATCTGTAGTTAGAAGATACTTATCTCGATATTCAAGTGAAATAGTTCTTAAAGAAAAATGTCCTGACTGTGGAGGTAATCTTATTAGAGAAGAATCTTGTATACATTGCGATACTTGTTCATATAGTAAATGTGGTTAAATAAATAAATAATAAAAATGAAAAAAATGGTTAAAGAACAATTAAATGAAGATTTAAATTTTAAACCTGTAAATCTTAAAGAAGAAGTAATATATTATTCTGATATGAAAGATTCTATTGAAGGGGATGAAGCATATAAATATGATTTTACCGCAGCATTTGCGGATTTTGGTATTGATGAAGAAAATGTAGGGGTAATAAGTTCTTATGGTGCCGAAGCAGATTGGGAAGATATTAAAGAAGAATTAGATAAATTAGGATTACAATATTATGAATTTGATCTATATGATGGTGAATCTGCAATTCTTGTAGATGTAACAGAATTAGATGAAGAAGAAATTTAAATCTAAAAAATTTATACAAATTAAAGCTCTAAGAAATTAGAGCTTCGTTTGTTTGAATATATAAATAAAATAAAGTATGACAGAACTCTTCATCAAAAATACTATAAGTGAAATTATGTTTGGAGGTCGTATCTGCGAATCTCTCGAAGATCGATGGATAGTGAATTATTTGTATGAAGAGTTATTATTAGAGAAACTCTTATATGGAGAACCTATTACAGTTCCGGAATTACGATCTTTATTACGTCAAAAAATTCTTAATTTTGAATTTATAAAGCTTGATGGTGAAGTTCGTCCGGCAAAAGGAACTACAATGATGAAGTATATTCCTACAGAACAACATCCACAAGGTATTCGTCCCTCATCTCCAAAAGTTGCAACCTTTTATGATCTTCAAAAAATGGATTGGAGAAGTGTTTCACAGCGAAGTAGAGAAATAGTTCTTAAAAAAGATGAAGAAACTGGAAAACCTATAGTAATGGTAAAGGATAAGCCAGAAGATGGTGAAATAGCAGTTGATACTAAATATAAAGAACCAGAAGTTCCTGTAACTGAACCTGAAGTTATTGAACCAGATGCAACTATAGATGATATACCAGTTGATACAGATTTTGATAAAAAACCAGAAGTTACAGTAGATAAAGTTAAACCAATTGAAAGAACTGAAAAAACAAAAACTTTCTATTTTATTAATCCAAAAACAGGCGCATCAAAAGAAACAGAACTTACTGCAAAAGATGTTGTTAAAGAACTTAAGAAAATGGGTCCTGGATGGATGTTAGCAGATGAAGATGAATATGGTGATTCAGAAAAAATTATTCAGGCAGCTTCAGAAGAAGAACCAGATGAATTAAAAGTAGGAGATCGCCGTAATTATCTTAATAATCGAGGTGAAAATGTAGAAATTATGATTACAGGCACAGACGATTATGGTGGATATTATGCTAAAACTCAAAGAGGTGGTATGTTTAAAATTCCTCAACGTAAAATGCAATTTATTGGTGAACCTATAAAAGGAGAGGGATTCAAAACAAAATCTGAAGGTAATAGTATAATCACAAAATTAGACAAAAAGGTTGATTTAGAAAATATCCCCGCAGATGAAGTATAAGACTTATTCTTAGTCCTTTTTAAAAACAATTACACATATCTTTTATATAATAATAAAACCAAATCATGGATATAAAAATGAAATGGGACCTTAACGATATTGTTTTGATTCCAAGTGAAAAAAGTTATGTTAATAGCAGAAGTTCTTGTAGTTGTAAATATAATAAAACTATGTTGCCATTAATGGCATCTCCGATGGACACAGTTGTTTCTACTGATAATTATTTAGAATATATTTCCAAAAAAATTATGCCATGTCTTCCTCGAGGAAATTATATATCAAGATATAGAGGAAAACATTTTCAATCTTATGGTCTTCAAGAAATAGAATATCAACTTAATTCTGAAGATAATAATATTAATTACTTTTATCATCATAAAAATGTATTAATAGATATTGCTAACGGCCATATGGCAAAATTATTACCTTTAATTAAAGAAATAAAAGAAAAATATCCACATATTATCCTAATGGTTGGAAATATTGCTAATCCAGAAACGTTTATAAATTTAGGGATGGCAGGTGCTGATTATGTAAGATGTTCAGTAGGAACTGGAGCAGGGTGTACAACAGCAGCGAATGTATCTATTAACTATCCATTGGGATCTTTAATTTCTGAATGTTATGAACTTAGAAAACAATATGACTTAAAAACTAAAATTGTTGCTGATGGTGGTATGAAAAATTATTCCGATATTATTAAAGCTCTTGCTATTGGTGCTGATTATGTTATGATAGGATCTTTATTTAATAAAGCCATAGAATCTGCAGGTTTCAATTATCTTTGGAAAATAAAGATAAATAATAATATAGCAAAAACTCTTTGGAAATGGGGATTTCCAGTTAAAAAGAAATATAGAGGTATGAGTACAAAAGCTGTACAAAGAAGTTGGGGAAAAAGTAAACTTGTAACTGCCGAAGGCATTACAAAATATCAGAAAATTGAGTATACATTGGGGCATTGGATAGAAAATTTTGAAGATTATTTAAAATCAGCAATGAGTTATTGTAACGCAACAACATTAGAAGATTTTATAGGAAAGGCAGAATATATTTTTATTACAGACGCATCACGAAAACGATTTGAAAAATAAAGGTTAACTATGGGGTTATTATTATACATAAACGGAATAACAGAAGATTATAAACCAAAAAATGTAATTTTTTCAGAAGATGAACTTGTTCACTTATTTAGTGAATATGAATACATTAAAACACACAGAGTTACATCTATGGTCAATACTTGGTGTATCTACGGCGATAATCCAAATTTTGAAGAAAACAATAAAATTGCATCTATATTATTATCTGAAAATGTAAACACATCAGCATTATTTGTTCATGATTCGGAATTAAACCCATCATGGAATGCTATAGATAATATTTTATATAATAATTATTCTAGTTTTTTAGCATCTATTAAAAATACTATTGGACAAATAGCAATTAATATTGTTGAGGAATATGAAGAAAGCGCACAATTTGAGCAATCTTCGGAAGTTCTTCCATATTTAGATACATTAGGAATAGATGGATCGACTAATAATAAAAAAGTATTATTTGGTTTTAATCCAAATTTACAAACACCTGAATTTTATAATAATGAACAATTTCATGTATTTTCTAAAAAAATATATAATTTTTTAGAAACTAATAAACCTATAACAGAACCATTTACAATATATACTGATAAAAAAGCAATTATTATTGTTGAAAGTGCATATATTAAAGATTTTTTATCAACTATATTAGAAGAATTTAAACGTAGTGAAGAATATGAAAAATGTAACTATATTTCAGAAATGATAAATGAATGGTCAACAGAAACTTCAGGGGATAATTCTAATGAACAATAATAGTAATCTTCTTTTAAATCAAATAATAGTAGATAACTCTATACAATCATTTAAAGAGATCATACCTCACTATGAATATAGTAATAATCCACAATCTCTTGTAAAAGATGCAACGGGTAATATATATTGGAGTGCCATTAATACAATAGATTTAAGTATAAATACAATAGTAAATAATATCTTTAGCGATACGGATATATATTATGATAATAAAAGAATTGGAATAGGAAGAAAACCTTTACATAATTATAAAATTGATCTTGCTATTCCACAAAATAACTTAATGACAGCCTTTCATATTGGCGACGGTTCATTTGGTTTTTCTTTTGGTAATGGAACGAATCAAGGATTTATTCCTGAAATAATAGGAATAGGTAGTGATGAAAATGATGCAGGTTTATATTTTGTAGGCATTGCCGGAAATGATAAACCCTCAGATATTCCTCTTATTGTTTTTGATGCTAGAAGTACTTATAATACCAGATTAATTAATCGTCCAATTGTAGGAATAACATCTGGGAATTATAATGAATATGATATACTATTAGATGCTAATGGAAATATAAAAATAACAGGTGATATTATAATTAACAATGAATCTTTATTAGAGATTATTAAAAAATTACAACAACAAATTAATGTATTACAAAATAAAATAACATGAAAAATAAAAAAATAAAGTTAAGCAATGTTATTAAATATCTTATTATTAGTATCAATAATAATCGCATTATTATTTCTAATTAGGCAATTACGTAAAAAGCCAATAGTAGAAAAAATTCCAGAGTGTTATTTTACTATCACAGATTTAAAATATAAAATAGAAGAATCGGTTAGAATTGCCAAATATAGAGTATATTCCCATAATACAAATAGATATTTTCGAGATTTTCCTATAGGGTTTAAATTCTTTTCAACTGAAAAATTTAGATCAAAAATAAAAATTACATATGTTGTTTCGGGTGACGATGAAGTTGAAATAATATATGATAGAATTGTTGAATTTGAAGATAATAAATCTGAACATATTTATTATATAAATGATGTTATAATAGGTTCTATAGATATAGAAATATACACTGATTCTCAATACGGTAAACCAAAAATTGAATTCGAGATATTACAAAATAATAAATGCCGTATAACAAAAGAGTATAAACTTTTAATAGATTTCCCTGAATAAATTTTCATAAATATTTTTTTTTGTCAAGTATTTTGATTATATTTGTATTATAATTAAATCTTTAAGACATGCAAAGAATAAATAAAATTCAGCCACAATTCCAAACAAAGATTGATCTCATTGTTAAAATTTTGTTAAAGAATTTTAAAAAATCCACTGGAATAAAACTTAAATCTAAACAAGAAAAAAATATACGTGGATATGTTGCAGATTCTACACGAGGCAAAGCTTTTTGGGATGGAAGATTTACAGTTCCCTATTGGGCCCTAAAAATGGGAGATGATTATTTTACATATTACGTAGCTCACGAATTATCACATCAAATATCCTATATTATTTTTGAAGGTGATGCTGGAGCAAATCATAAAAAGGAATTTTATAGTGTATTTAAAGATGTATGCCCACGTCAATTATATTTTTATGAACTTTCTTATAAAAAAACTGCACGCTCTTACGGAATAAAATAAGGAAAAGTTTTTATTTGTCAAATATTATTGTTATATTTGTAATAAAATAAAATATATGCATACAAAATATACAAAAACCTGTTTCATTGAATCCGATGAAACAAAACTTGAAAAAGCAAAATATCAAACGTATGAAGATGCTTTGAATGTTGCAGAGACTGTAAATCATTTACCTACACAGGTTCATCCGGCAGTTCCATTTAAATGTAACAAATGTAATGGGTTTCATCTTTATCTAAAAAAATAAAAACAATGGACATTCAACAATTAGAGACACAATATCTAAAAGCTAAAGTTGCATATTACGATGGTAACCCTCTTATGAGTGATGCAATTTTTGATATTATTGAAGAAGAACTTAGACAAGCCGGTTCAAAGGTTATTGAACAAGTAGGGGCCAAAAGAAAAGATTTTGACTTCCCCCATCCCACACCTTTAAAATCTCTTGCAAAATTGCAAACAGAATCTATTAATGGTGTCACAAACTATCAAGAAGAAGCTTTTGATAAGTGGCTCTATAAAAGAAAAAATGAAATAAATCATGCTTTTAAAGATTTAATTATCCAGGATATACACTATTCTCCAAAATTTGATGGTAGTAGTATTAATATAATATATCGTGATGGTAAACTTGAATCAGTTCTTACAAGAGGAGATGGAAAATTTGGAAAAGATGTTACTGATAGATTTCGTAAACATTTACTAGAAAAGTTTGAAGGTTCTGAAGGAGCAACCAATGTTATTGAAATTAGATGTGAGGCTGTTATGCGCAAATCAACATTTGAAAAAAAATATTCTGAAGAATTTGCCAACGCTAGAAACATTGTAGCTGGTATAATTGGAAAAGATGATTTTGATCTTGAAAAGGTTGCAGATATTACACTAGTTCCTCTTGCTTTTCTTATTGATGGAAAACATCAAAATATAGAACATTTAAATTGGTTAAGTAATGAATACCCTATATTTACTACTACTCATTCTGGAAGAATTCGTCCTATTGTAAAAGATTATCTTTATATTGTTAAATATATGGAATGTCTTAGAAAAACTATAGATTTTCAACTTGATGGGATTGTTTTTGCTCTTCCTATTGAAACTCGTGAATTTCTTGGAGAAAATGATCATGATCCCGAGTGGGCACTTGCAATAAAATTTGTTCCTGAAGAAGTTATAACTCCAGTAATTGGAATTGAATGGAATCTTGGAAAAACCGGAGAACTTACTCCAGTTATATGTCTTAAACCAGTAACTCTTGCCGGAACAACAGTAAAAAGAGCATCAGGATATAATGCAGGTTATATTGAAAAAAATAATATTGGAGAAGGTGCATTTGTAAGTATTGCTAAGGCTGGCGATATAATACCCGAAATACAGAAAATACATAATCCAGGTAAAGTTGAAAGTTTTCCAGTTAACTGTCCAGCTTGTAATTCAGAACTTACATTTGATGGTATTCACCTAATGTGTAATAATGATAATTGTGTTGGACGTATCGCACGTAAACTTGGAGCTGCTGCGGCAATGCTTGATCTTAAAGGAATTGCTGGTAAAACACTTGAACCATTTGCAAAAGATTTCAAAAACATGTATGAACTTATGGTTTGGGTTCTTGGAGCTGGCGCTGCCACAAATGCAATTGAAAAATATGGAATCACTTGGATTTCACGTTCACATGAAATATTTTGTAATGCATTTTTGAATATTAAATCACTTAAATATTCACAAGTTATTCTTATGATGGGATATGATGGTATTGGAAGAAAAGTTTCTGAACAAGCAGCAAGAGAATATTGTGGTTTAATTCCTAATTACGCATCTCTTGAAAGAGCGCTTGTAAGCAAACTTCAAGAACCAGAAATAGTTAACCATATAAAGAATGCTGTAAGTGTTCTAGAATCACTTGGAATAACAATAGATAGGCCTCAAGATCCTAAAGAAGATGTTGGATTAACTGGAGTTACATTAACCGGTTCACCTAAAACGTTTGGATTTAAAACAAAAGCAGAATTTCTTGCTAAGTTTCCCAATCTTTATGAATGTGATTTAAAAGATGCATCTTTTCTTATTACTGATGATTTAAATTCAACATCAAGTAAAATGAAAACCGCAGATAAAAAAGGAATAGCAATTAAAACATATGGAGATTTTTAATGGATAGTTTTAGTAAAAGATGATTAATATTAATTATGAGTTATATAAGAAGTGGTAGTAATCCAGAAGGTCTTTACATTGTAGGGACATCTAAAGATGTAGAAGTAATGGAAGGGTCTAAAGACGTTTGGCATATTCCTTACAAGGTTTTTAACGGGTTAATAAAAAAATATGACGCAAAAAATTATGAGCCCTGCTCTTATGGGGATGCTAAAATAGAAGAAGTTTGGGTTTGTAAAGATAATTGTGAAATATTAGAAAATGATCTTACAGGGGAACAGCAGCCCATTAAAAGTAAAATGAAATTAACATATAAAGAACATTATATTTATATGTGGTATGTTACATGGGTATATATTGTAAGAGGTTATATTAAATAAACCATATGCAAACTTAATAAAATTAAAAAATGATAACACATTGGATAGAAAAAATGTTTAAATATTCTTTATCAAGAGAATGGTTTGAAACTTACTGGGCTTTTGATATACATGGAGTTGTGTTAAAACCTAATTATAGAAAAAATGATTTACACGCAGATTTTTATCCTTTTGCAAAAGAATGTTTACAAATTTTATCTAAGCGAAATGATATTAGATTAATAATGTTCACATCATCATACCCCGAAGAAATTGAATTTTATTATAAAGTTTTTGTAAAAAATAATATTAATTTTAATTACATTAATGATAATCCTGAGATAGATTCTCTTAAAGGAAATTTTGGTTATTACGAAAAGAAATTTTATTTTAATGTTTTATTTGAAGATAAAGCCGGGTTTAATCCTGAAACAGAATGGGAAATGGTTTATAATTTACTTAAAAAATATGAAAAAGAGGGATATTTGCCAAATCCAAAGTGGACAACTAAGTATGAAATGCATAATGAAGATAAAGAGTAATGAAAACAAAAGAAGAAATAAGAATAGATTTTTATGGACCTGATGATGCAAGGGCGTATGACTATGACGAACTATATATAATGGAGCAGTACGCCTCCCAGACAATGTCAGAGGAATACATCAAGTTTTTAAAGTGGTATGATTATAATGAACATACTGAAAACTGGTATAAAGGACAGGTGAACAGCTATCTCAAATCCCTATATCTCAAATCCCTAATTAAGACTAAAAGTGATAAAAACGGATAAACTTATATGAAAACTATGAATATAATAGATGCAAACGAAATTATAGCTTTGTCCTATATGCGGTTATCCTACATTTAGAAAAATCTTTGAAGATTTTGAACGTTGTCACGGATGTAATTGGATTTCAAATAAGCCATAAAATATTTTTTTATGTCAATTTTTATTGTTATATTTGTATAGATAAATATAATAAAAATGAGACAATTCATTCCTACAGTTCTCAATCAAATAATATTCGATCTTAAATATCAAGATTGGGTTAGCGATCTTACTAAACAGGCTAATGTTTACATAGTAGGAGGTACTGTACGTGATGCATTCCGTGGAGAACAATTAAAAGATATTGATCTTATTGTTGATGGGTTATCTTTTATTGGAATTCAAAAAATACTAAAACCTTTTGGAAAAGTAAGTCTTGTTGGCGAATCATTTTCGATTATTAAATTTAGACCTAAAGGACACGAGGGCGAAGATTATGATATTGCTATTCCAAGGATAGATAAAAAAATAGGAAAAGGGCATAAAGGATTTGAAATTATTACTGATGGTGTTGATATAATGGGAGATCTTAAACGCAGAGATTTTACAATAAATTCTATGGCTATAAATATTAAAACCAAAGAATTTCTTGATCCATTTGGAGGTCTCAAAGATCTTAAGCGTAAATTAATAAAAGCAACAGATCCTAACGCATTTATAGAAGATCCTTTAAGAATTTTAAGAGGAATTCAGTTTGCGGCAAGATTTAACTATCAAATAGAAGCCGATACTAGAGTATTAATGAAAAGATATGCTCACTTAATTGAAGAAATATCTGGTGAAAGAATAAGAGAAGAGTTTGAAAAAATTCTCAAAAAAGGAGCAAACACTCAAGCTGCTTTGAATTTAATGTTTGAGGCTGATATAGATATTGGATTATTTTTACAAAAAATGACCCATTATAATACCGGCATGGATAAACTTGATGAAGTTTCTTTCTTTTATCTTCTAGGTTTACTTGGAAAAACTAATCCATTTACTTTTTATATGAAGCGTTTAAGAGGTAATACTAATGTAGGTAAAACTATACAATTAGTTGATGATATAATTGAAAAGTGGATGACGCTAGATGATCAGGATAAAAAATGGACTGTATTTAAAGCAATAAGTAAAAGCGATTTAATATTAGATGTAAAAATTCTTCCAAAAGAGGTTTTACAGATTATATCGGATATGAGAAAGTATAAAATCCCGATGTATTATAAAGATGTTAAAATAAATGGTAATACAATTATGGAAATATCTCGAGGAAGCATTAAAGAAGGTGAAGAATTAGGTAAATTTTTAATACAAATATACAAAGATGCATTAATGAATAAATTTAAGTGGTCAAATTCTGCCGAATGCATTGATTATGTTGCTAATATAATTTATAGATGAATTTAGAAAAAGCCCATAAAATATTTAATATCCTTAAATCTATAGATAGTAATTTTTATATAGCGGGTTCTGCTCGTCGTGGTAAAAAGGAGGATCTACATGATCTTGATGTTATATTTGTTGGAGAAGAAACTCCAATTATTCCTGGATACGAAGCATATGTTAAAGGAAAAGATATTATGCGATATACTATATTTGATGAACAGGTAGATATTTATCGTACAGATCCTGATAGTTTTGGTGCAATGTATATTTTTTTAACAGGACCTCAACAATATAATATCATAATGAGAGCAAAGGCAAAACGTAAAAATATGCTTTTAAATCAAAAAGGTTTATATACTCGAGAAACTAGAGAATTAATTGCTTCAAAAACAGAACAAGAAATTTATGAAGCAATGGGAATTGTATTTAAAGAACCTACACTTAGAGGTGTTAAAAAATAAAATAAAATGACAATAAATGAAACTGCAAATATTAGGAAATTAGCTACTATTGCAAAAATAATTGATATTCAACCAATCTCTGAAGCAGATAATATTGAACATGTATTTGTTCGTGGTTGGAAATGTGTTGCACAAAAAGGCAATTTTAAAATAGGAGATTTTTGTGTTTATGTAGAAGTAGATTCAGTTATGCCAGATGGTATTACAGAAGAAAAAGCTTTAGAATGGAAAGGTCTTCAAAAAGAAATGTCTAAAGCTTCTACTAATAACGAAAAAGATAGTATTAAAGTAAAAATGGCAGAAATTTCTGCAACATCTATACGTCCAGAATTTGAATTTCTTAGAGCTTCTAAGTTCAGAATTAAAACTCGTAGAATTTTTGGAGAAATTTCTCAAGGAATTGTGTTTCCATTAAGTATTCTTCCTGAAAAATTAGCTAATATAATTAAAGAACTTAATATTAGTAATCAAGCTGTAATTAAAATATTAGAAGAAGCAGAAGATAAAGTTTTAGGAATATCAGAATTAATTAAAGAAGGAGAAACACAACTTGAAGGAATGGATGTTACTGAACTTCTTGGCGTAACTCAATTTATTCCTCCAGATCCAGCAGATATGGGTGGAGATATTAAAGGAGATATGGAAAATCTTGGTATTCTTGTTTCAGATGAAGAAAGACTTGAAAACCTTTCTCATAAATACGAAGATCTTAATCAATTTAAGTACTACAAAACTGAAAAACTTGAAGGAACTTCTTTTGCAGCAGTTCTTAAAAATGATGTATTCAGTGTAACTGGACGTACTATTGAGTTTAAAACCCCTGAACCCGAAACTCCAATA
>Ga0307380_10005352_pt1 | contig 17045 bp, 12 predicted proteins | sample UN3MG_FD_202239 | JGI IMG/M metagenome (GOLD analysis project Ga0307380, IMG submission 202239) | Soil microbial communities from Risofladan, Vaasa, Finland - UN-3 | ecosystem: Environmental > Terrestrial > Soil > Coastal area > Acid sulfate soil | place: Finland: Risofladan, Vaasa | collected...
ATCTGGTTAAATGCCCTACTATTTGATTCCCTTAAATTTATGTTCTAAAACCTTAATTTGGGTTTCACGAATTTTTTGTTCCAAGTGCCGTCCCTTCACATAGGCCTCCTCGATTTTCTGGAGGAGTTCTTCGAAATCAACGGGTTTGACTAAGTAATTTAATGCGCCGACCTTTAGGCTATCTGAAGCACACCCCACTGTGGGGATTCCGGTTAACATGATCACCTGCACCAGCGGAAACTGCGTTTTAATCTTCTTTAGAACTTCAATGCCGTTCATACCGGGCATTTTTACATCCAGAATCACCACCTGAATATTTTGACTCCTAAGACTTTCCAGGGCTTCAGGCCCAGTCGATGCGGTTTGGACGGTACAGCCCCGATTAGCCAACCGTTTTTTGGCGACAGCTAAAAAATCTTGATCATCGTCGACCCATAGTATTTTTATTCTTTCCATTGCTTAAACCATAGCCGGTAACCGTATAGTAAAGGTCGTTCCGACACCCTCTTCACTGCCGACATCCATAGTGCCGCGCATGTTATCGATAATCCCGTAGCAGATCGAAAGTCCCAATCCGGTCCCTTTTCCAACCGATTTGGTGCTAAAAAACGGGGAAAATATTTTATTTAAATTTTCAGGACTGATCCCGCCGCCGTTGTCCTTGATGACTATTTCCACCGTGTTTTTTTCTTTTGGCCCGGCGCTGACAATCAGTTTCCCCCCTGAGGTTCCATGTTGTTCGAGAATGGCATCCATTGCATTGTTAAACAGATTCACTAAAACCTGCTGCAATTGGGTGGGATCTCCATGTATCGGATACGTATTTTCGGCAATATCCTGCTCGATGGAAATTCCGTGGACAACAGCCTTTTTAGCCACCATGCCGGTGACTTCCGGAATGAAAGTTCGAAGGTCTATATTTTGAGGTTTAGGCTTGTCCTGCCTGCCGAATTTTAAAATCGCCTGGGTAATATTGGCACAACGGGAAATCTGAAGTTTGATCTGATCCATGGAATCCTCGAGTTCTGTCAAAGACGCCGATTCCTTTAGCTGGTCTTTTTCTTTCATGTCCGCCAGGATCATTTCGATGAGGGATTGCTCGCTTTTTATGATCTGAAGGGGATTGTTAATTTCATGGGCAAACCCGGCGGACATTTCCCCCAGTTCCGCAAGTCGGCTTGCTCCGATGAGCTGCTGGTTTAAGCGGTCCTTTTCAGCGTCCATTTTTTCCATTCGTCCGACAATGTGATTCGTAAGGTAAAACGCAACAGAAAGGATGGCGGCACCGCCAATAACCAAAACGAGAATGATCATGTAAACGGCTGAAGTCAGTGCTTTGAACGCATCTGCTCTCTCCTGCCTGACCACCAGCAGCCACTTTTTATTTTGCAGCCAGGTGGTGGTGTAGAGATATTTTACCCCTTTTGCATCCTTATCCATGAAGGTTTCGACACCGGTATGGGATGACGGATATTTAATCTTGTCCGGATATTTTTCCATCAATTTCCCGCCGGAGCGCGGTTTTGTCTGCAGTAAACCGTTTACATCAAGGATATAGGCCTCCCCTGTCTTGCCGATGCGGATACCTTCTACAATGTTATTGAATGTAGCCGTATCAATACTTGCGCGAACCACCCACTTCTTACCCGCTTCCTCCTTGGTAACAGCGATAACAAAGTGCGGCACCTGCCGGTAACCTAAAAAAATGTCGCTGATATAGTAATTATGTTTCATCACTTCCCTAAACCATGTCGCGTCTTTATATACCTTGCCGACTAAACGGTAGGGTCCGTGATAGGCAACATGCACACCGGCTTCGTTAAAGACCCCCAGATCAACGAAGGCCTGGGATCCTCTTTGTAGATGATCAAACACGGTATCAAGGTTTTCAGATCGACGGAGATCTTCGAATGTATAGGAATTAAGAATAAATTCTAAATCGTGCTTTCGCTCCCTGAGAAAAGACTCGATCATATGTCGGTGATCTCCGACGATTCTTTTCATGCTTGCAACCGTGCTGTTCTCCAATGATGTTGCGAAATGATAATAGCCGATGCCCAAGGCCAGGATAAAGGGGATTAACGGAACCAGGATCATACAGGCAAAAAGGATTTTTCTTATTGTTGAAAAGTGGTTCGGCTTCATTATCTTCTCCCGGAAAGCGCGCCTTGGACTCCTAAAAGGAGAGCAATTCATATGCCAAACACACCGACAACGGGGATTTCGACTAATATTCTAAAATAATTGATTTTTTATAATTACGAAAAATTTTTAAGATGAAAATCGAAAGGGGCTATGTCAGGATTATTTACATATTGTAAAGAAACCAGAACAGCGTGGGCGCATAAAGGTGGACCCTTTTCTTGAAACCGGGCCCACTTCTACTAACCCTGAAGACCCGGTGCTTTGCGGCGTTCCATTTTTCTTTTCATGCAGAATGGCATGATCAGAAGTGATTGGCTGTCTGTATCGCAGATGACCAGGAGATTCGCTATGGGAGAACTGACGCAATGGCGTTTTGGATTGAAGATTAAAACAAATAAATGACTCAAATTTCGCAACGTCTGCTAACGCGCACAACAAGCAATCAAAATGATTCGGTTTTTAATCGAGTCACTGCCTGAGTGTATTGCCCTAATTGAGCGAAAGTTTAGGACGCCCCGCCCCGGTGAAATAGGCGTTGCCCCAGAGGAATAGGCTTCGCATTCCACGGGGTAAACATTTCATTGGGCAAGCAGGGCAGACAGATCCCCCGCAGGCGGGATTTCGCTGTGCTCAAGGGGCATTCATAAGCTTTCCCGAAGGGTCCAACAAGGGATGGTATTAAAAGATTTATATCTCATCTATAGAAGCGTTATGAAAAACCATTGATATCTACAAGATATAAAAAAACTAAACACTTATAATATCTCTCCCAGTTTGTTTACGATCAATTGGGGTATTAAACCCGTCGGAAATGGTATGATGTTAGGAAAGCCCACCGCTTTTTCTGACCAAAAGCTTGACTTCAGCTTTTCGGATCCGCTCTTCTTGTTCGTCTTTTCTATTTCTGGCCCCTTCAAGCTTGGTGGAAAGATCACCGAAATCCGCCGGCTTCATCAGGTAATCGAATGCCCCTAATTTCATGCCTTCGACGGCGGTTTCGGTACTCCCGTGTCCTGTAAGCATAATGACTTCCACCAGGGGAAATTGTTTCTTTATTTCTCTTAATGTTTCGATACCATCCATACCGGGCATCTTGATATCCAGAATGACCACATCAATCGGAGTAGTTACCAGTGTATCGAGGCCTTCCTGTCCACTGTAAGCTATGGAAACTTTTTCACCCAATTCCTGTAATCTTAGAGAAAGCATTTCCACAAAATCTTCCTCATCGTCGACCAAGAGTACCTTTGTGGGTATCTTTATCATGTTTTTGTCTCCTTTATATACTTATGGTGTTGATTTGCTTTTATGTATCAAACGGTCTAAAAATCGGATGCGTTCGTCCTGATCGAGATCTTCTTTTATTTTACAACATCTCGGCAAGTTGACATAAAAACTGGTGCCGTCACCCAACCGGCTTTCCACTTCTATGGTCCCACACAGTTTTTCAACAATACCGCGGGTAACAAACAGTCCAAGACCCGTGCCCTGACCCGGTGGTTTGGTGCTGAAAAACGGTTCGAATATCTTCTTCATATTTTCTTTTGGGATACCTCGTCCATTATCCCTTACCGTAAGCTTTACTTTGTCGCCCACAGCTTCAAGAATAATCGTAATTCTACCTCCGGCATCGGTTGCATGAATGGCATTGGTCAAAAGATTGATCAGCACCTGCCTAAACTGATAGGCGTCACTCCAAATGGTTCCGGTATCGGGGGCTCTTTCACGTACAATTTGGATATCTTTGTTTGTCGCTTCCCTTTTTACCAGATGAACCGCCTCTTCCACCAGTTCCACAAGATCTACTTCGGCGAAGACAGAATCATCTTTTTTAGCAAACCCCAAAAGCTGGCAGGTAATTCTTTTGGCCCTCTCTACGCCTTTTTCTATTTTGTTTAGGGCCTTTTCAAAGTCCTGTTTGCGGGGCATTCCCGCCATTTCTTCTTTGCTTAGGATCAGCTTCAGCCAGCCCGCCGACTCGTTAATAATTGCCAGTGGATTATTAATTTCATGGGCCACACCCGCGGCCAGTGTCCCCAGAGAAGCCAGTCTTTCAGTGGTCATCATCTGCTCTTCCATGTATTTCCTGAATTCAGCTTCTTTAAGTTTTTCTTCTTCTCGCTTGATTTTTTCATACGCCTGTTTGATCTTGCCAAACAGATGTTCAAATTCTATGGGCTTGCTCAGATAATCAAACGCACCGGTTTTGATTCCCTCAACACCATCCTGTGTCGCTGCATGACCGGTTAAAAAAATGACTTCTGTTTTCGGATATTTTTTCTTGATGTGCCCAAGAACCTCAACGCCGTCCATTCCGGGCATTTTAACATCCAATACCACGACATCCATTCGATGATTTTCAAGAATGGCAATCGCTTTTTCTCCATTTTCCGCGTGCACAGGAGAAATGCCTTTTTTTCTCAGACGTTTGGCAAGAGTATTGCGAAAATCGTCTTCGTCGTCAACAAGAAGAAGGCGTATGTTTTGCATATTTGTTTACTCCCCTCGGCAATGTCGTGCTACAAATATCATTTTTTTCCTCAACCATTTTCCACACTACGATTTCCCGATATTTGAAATCGACGATTTGACTACACCAGCCCCAATATTTTCCACCACGTGGATGCCACTATTACCAAAATGAGCAATAAAATCGGCGTGGCAACAACGCCTACTTTCGTGAGATCCGATGCCTTAAAATACCGATAGCTGTAAGCAATGGCATTGGGTGGACAACCGATCACCAAAAGCATGGCAAAAGAAGTGGCCATACCCAGGCACAGTGCAAGAACGGTGGGGTCTACCCCCTCTAACCTGGCCATGGGAATTACGATGGGCAAGATCAAGGCTGCAGCCGCCACGTTGGCCATGGCATTGGTAACCAAGGCCCCGAAAACAGCGACACCGGCAAACAACAACAACCAGCCGCCGCCCTGTACCAGGGGAAAGAACAGGTTGGCAAAATAAGTGGCCGCACCGGAGTAGCCCATGGCCAGGCCAAGGGAAATACCGCCGCCGAAAATAAAGAGGGCGGTTCCCCATTCCAGATTATCATTAATATCTTCCCATTTCAAGATACCAAAAATAACCAGAGCACCGACACCCAACATTCCGGTAACCGAGTAGTGAATACCGTGAAAGCCTTTGGTTAACCAAAAAGCAAATGTCAGCCCAATGATAATCAATGTCTTTTTTTCCAGAGGACTCCATGGACCGATTTCTTCATCAAATTCAGGAAGTTGATACTTCGGATCCGGTCGAAAAACCATATAAACGATGGATACCGCTATCGGTACGGTAATAATCGCCGCCGGCATGGCGTACTTTATCCAATCGAAAAAACTGATTTCCAGTCCGGTAAATTCCTTGAGAAACGCCGCCGCCACCATACAGCGACCACCACCGATCAACGATCCCATCCCGCCGCAAGAACAGGCAAAGGGAAGTGACAGCATCATGAACTTGGCCGTATTCGTGTGCGGCTCGATACCGGCAGCCCTCATCAAGGGGAGCATGGTGACAATCCCGATGGCGCAGGCCGCGGCATCATGCATAAATGCCGAAGATATTCCTAAACTGATGGCAATAATAAAGGTAAATTTGGTAACACTGGTCCCCGCTTTTTTGACAATAAAATATCCAAGTCGTTTGGTAATACCGGCTTTATCCAGAGAGATCGCAAAGATTAAACAACACATAATAAAAACCACTACCGGATGCATATACGGCGCCCAGGCGTCTTTGACGTCACTGATGCCCATAATTACGAGAAAAACGCCGATACAAACGGCCGTAATCTCCAAAGGAATCGGTTCCGCTACAAAAAGAAAAATAAGCACAACCAGCACCGCTAAAAATCGCTTGGCTTTTGGCGAAAGACCATTGACATAATCGACCTCGACGCCTTTCATTTTCAGTTGAGCCGCCGTGTCCCTCAGAAATTGTGCCGTGGATTCCGTACGTTCGGGTTGTATTGATTCTAAAACATATTCTTTTGCATCCGTCTTTTCAGCAGACGCTAAGGTGAAGTAACTGTTTACATTCTGAAACAATATCCGATTATCATCACCGGTTATTTTAAATTTCGTTCCCTCCGGTCTGGGTAACAGCAAAATAATAATACCAAGCGCTAACGCAAAACATAACTGGAACGTTTTCGTCTTAATAAACATTTCTTCTCCTTTCAAATCCGTTGTTGATACGCTTCTTTGATCTTGACCATCAATTCTTCAAAATCACAGGGTTTTGTCAGATAATCAAAAGCGCCGAATCGAATACCGTCTCTGGCCGCTTCTTCGGACCCGTGCCCTGTCAGCATAATGACCGGAAGATCCGGGGCTATTTTTTTGAAAATTTTTAAAATTTCGATGCCGTCCATATCTTCCATCTTCAAATCGAGAACAGTAACATCAAAGTCTTCCCTCCTCAGGGCTTGCAAAGCCTCTGTACCACTGTATGCTTTGGTGACATCGATGTTCCGTTTGGACATCCGCTTGGAAATAACGTCCACAAAGCCCCTTTCATCATCCACGAAAAGAATCTTTACCGGTTTGTTTTTGTCTTCAAACATGATATTTTTCCTGTAATATGTTAGGCGCTTGGTTATACTTTTTTTGCATTTTATGACAAAAAATATCTAAACTTATTAAGTGTGAAGTGACTAAAGTTGCGGAATTCTATCAATTTGATATAAACAGCCGGAGCGCAGCGACTCCTTAACTTTAGATCACTTCAAACTTCAGCTCACTTGTAACTTTTTCGGCTTATCCGGGTTAGAAATTCACAGGTCAGAGTTCATGGTATACGTCCTTTTTTACCTTGAGTTTCTGGCTTTCAACGCTCCGGAGGGCCTTTTACCGGAAGACGGATGTGAAACGTGGTTCCCGAATCGATAACGCTTTCCACCTCTATTTGGCCCCCCATTTTTTGAATAATGCCGTAACAAATGGACAATCCGAGACCGGTTCCTTTCCCCACCGGCTTGGTGGTGAAAAACGGTTCAAATATTCTGGAAAGGTTGGCTTCCGGAATCCCGGGTCCGTTGTCAGACACTTTAATACCGATGACATCGCCTTCAGAATACGTGGTTATGGTTAATTCACCGCCCGTTATTTCCATGGAATCTACAGAATTGTTGATCAGGTTTAAAAGGATCTGCTGCATTTCCGACTGGGACAGATACGTAATGGGTAGATTATTTTCTAAATTTGTATGAATCGTTATCTTGCTGTATTTTGCTCTCTGTTCCGAAAGTGCGACAAGTTCCTTAACCAAATCGTTGGTCTGTGTTTCCTGAATCCTGGAGTCGGTCTTTCTTGCAAAACTGAGCAGCTTGTGCGTAATTTCTTTGCAGCGCTGTCCCTGGGTTTTAATCTGTTTTAATGCCCTTTCAAATTCTTCCAGGTTCTCGCTTTCGCGGAACTCTTCTTCCTCCAGCAAATCTTTAATCCAGCCGGCTTCTTCCACCATAATGGCCACAGGATTGTTGATTTCATGGGCGATACCGGCGGCCAGTTTTCCTACGGATGCCAGTTTACCGGTTTCAACAATCTGTTTGTTCATCATCTCCTTTTCCTGATCGGCAATGGCGATGCGGTTGACCATTCGTTTCGAAAGGAACAATGCGGCAAAGACGATTCCAAAGGCGCCGACCAAAATAATCGTAATGGCTACGATAATCGTTCTATAAAGATCTAAATAAGCGTCACGATGATTTTGTTGATACACCAACAGCCAATCGCCATTCTTTAGAAAAGCCGCCACATAAATTATTTTTTTGCCCGAATCATCGGACTTTTCAACGACATGAACCTTTTGTGGATCATCTTCCTTTATCTTTAAAAAATCCCGATAAGGCCTTTTTTTCGTAGCAATATCGAAGAAAGGTTTGGTTTGAAAATTTCCTTCTCTGTTGAGGATGTATGCAAACCCTGTTTCGCCGATGCGGACATTCTTGACGAAGTCATTAAAGGCCACAAAATCAATGGTCGCCCTCAGGATAAAGGGTTCACCCATCCAGTTATCTTTCACCGCCACGATAAAATGAGGGAGCCCCCGTAGACCCAAAAACACATCACTGATGAAATACCGGGTCTGCATAGCCCTTTTGAACCAGTCCGCCTCAAAGTATAATGCTTTTCCGAGTCGAAAAGGGCCTGCATACGCCACCTGGATTCCCTGTGAAGTTACGACACCCAGGTCTACGAAAACAGGGCCAAAAGACTGTTGAAGCATTTCCAATCTGTCCTGAAGAAAAGATGCTTCCTTCAACTCATCAAAACAGAATGTTTCCGCAAGGAATCGGATATCTGCTAATTTCTCTTTTAAAAAATTGTCGATATTCTGTTTATGCTTCAGGACCAGTTCATTTAAGTGAGCTTGGACTTTTTCATGGTAGGACGTATGGTACTGGTAAAGGATGATACTGCTGACCAGGATCATGGGTGTAAGTGAAACCATGATGATGGTCAGGATCATTTTTCGAGTTAACAATCGGTAATAGGCGTCGTTTTTATTTTTTGATTGTTCCATGTCAGATCGTCTTTTTAAAACGTTTTGGGTCCTTAGATGTTTTGAACCTTTTGGGATAAAATTTTAAGAGGAGTTCACTGACTAAATTTTTCAGGGTTTCGCTGCTGTTTCCCTGTTTTGGAACAAACATCACCGGCTTTAATCTCAGGGAATATTCGAGATAATCAAAATAACCGTGGATTACAAGCGGCAACGCGGGGATACGGTCTTCAAGGCTTTTAAACAAATTCAATTCGCTCGAACCCGGAAGATCCGGATCTAAAATAAGGAGATCAATCGGTGCGGAGCTGTAAACCAACTTCAATACTTCCCTGCCGTTTTTTGCCAATTGAACATTGTAGCCTTCGGTGACCATTTCCCGCCTTAAAAACTCTCTGATATGTGGATTTCGCTCACCGATTAATATGTTAAATTTCTCTTTCATGAATTATTTTTGGTTATTTTAAAAAGGCCGGTTTTATTAACGCTCCAGAAAACCATAATTTTTCGACAATGATGTACGATCTTGAAAAGCAATGTTTGTGCCAGAAAAAGGTGAGAAAAATATCTCTTTAACCCACTAATATTTTTAAGATTTAATTTACAGAAACGTACTATAAAAATTATTTTAAAAAACGATTTGTGTCAGATATTTTTACACTATGTAAAAGGCAGATCGTATAGATCATCAAACAGGTCTGTAAGTTAATGGAAAATGAGGTGAGGTGTGTTGAGATATTTGGGGACATCTGAATTACAAGCTGGGACTTGGGACATTCCAATACTTCAACCAAAACCTAAAGATTTCCATGTATACCGCACACAACGATATTTGCCTTGCGAATGGGGTTAAAAGCCACTCGACATTGAGAGGATTTCCTGAAGCGGCATTGCACCCGGGCTAATAGGTCTCACGACTGATTTCACGGCGATCGACCATGTAAAGAAGTGTCGCTTTTTTTCTAAGCGCTTCTTTGAGATTGTTGAGTTTGAATCGGTCAATACCGTACATGCGAATATACACCCGGCGAAATCCTTTGGGGGATAAATCGTAAGAAGTCAAAATACTCGCCATACGCCCCCCGTATTCTCGAATCGTGTCGACGACCTCTTTGACGGATCCCGCCCGATCTTCTACTTCCAGGCCGAATTGAATCCCTTTTCTTTCTGAACCGGTCAGTGAAATTATCACTCTGAAAATGTCATTTTGAGTGATCGCGCCGAGGACATCACCGTACTGACCGATGACAGGTGCTCCGGATATTTTATGCTTCAAAAGTATCTCCGCAGTCTCTTCTATGGTATAGTCGAATGGAATCGTGATGGGGTTTTTAGTCATGATATCCTTAAGTTTAATGTTAGAAATTAAATATAACAGTTCATGAATTTCCAGGCTGGTGGCCTCGGAAGCCGAGGCCCTTTTGATATCCCGATCTGTGACGATTCCACAGAGCTTGCCCTTTTTCATAACCGGCAGCATTTTAATATCATGTTTTTTTAACAATTTGATTGCATCGTTCATGGAATCCTCTACATCGATAGTGATCGCCGGTTTACTCATCCAATTCTTTACTAACATGATGATTCTCCTTTCATTTCATCGTGATTCCTTAATAACATCTTGAAAAAACGAAGAAAATTCAGAAATATTTATTAAACTGTCTGATAATGTTAACAATTTTATACCCATGAAGCTCCCCGCCGCCCGGAGAGACCGGATCTCCGCCGTATTCCGACAAGCGGACGGGGTTTTGAAAATCGTAATCAAAGGTTTGCCAGATCGATACTCAATTTATATTCACTTTCCCCGGTAACCCTTTTGGCGCTGAAACCTAATTTTCCCCCCAGTGCCAACATTTGTGTGTTTTCAGGCAAAACAATTCCTGTCACTGTTTCAATTCCCCGTTCTTTTGAAATTGACAGACAGCGCCTAAGCAGTTCGGCGCCAATACCTTTTCCGTGCCAGGACTCTGCTACGATCACTGAGAATTCTGCGTATTTTTGGTTGTAAATATCCGTAATCACACGGGCAACGCCCAACATTTTTTCATTAGGTTCCGCTCCCCAAAGCGCCACCAGTGCAATTTCCCTGTCATAGTCAATTTGAGTGAAACGCGCGAGCATGCGATGCGGGAGTATTTTTAGAGGGCTGAAAAATCGAAAATAAACACTTTGCGGTGAAAGGGAATCAAAAAGCTCTACCAAAAGCGGCGCGTCCTCGGGTCTTATGGGGCGGATGAATAATTCTCCGACACCTTCCCGTACGGTTCGAGTTTCATACTGGTTGGGATAAGGACTTATAACCAGATGATGGGGCGCCGGAACTTTGGCCGGTTTCAAAAGGATACGGACATCCATCGCACAAACATCGTTTTTGCTGACCACCAGGGGGTTGATATCGATTTCCTCTATTTCCGGAAAATCCGTTACCAGCTGGGCCAGTCGAATCAGAATTTCTTCAATCCACGTCAAATTCTCAGGCGAATGGATCTCGAATCCTTTGAGCAGGTGATAGATCTTTGATTTTTCCAGGAGCCGTCTGGCCAGGAGCCGATTTAGCGGCGGAAGAGCAACCGCTCGATCTTGTATGACTTCGGCCACGATTCCCCCGGCTCCAAAGAAAATAACCGGCCCGAAATCCCGATCCTTTTTTGACCCTATGGCCAGTTCATATTTTAAAACATCCTGTTCTGATCGATTGTCAGAACAAGATGTTTTTGTTTTATCAACCGGTATTCCGTAAGCGGTAAGCAAGTCTTTCGCCGCCTCTGGAGTAAGGGGCAAATTTCCTCTTAACAGCCCTTTTTTAACTAAGGCAGATGCCTTTTCATGGTCAAAATCCATCTTTCTGGGAAGTTTGGGTGGAATCTCATGAAGCAATTTAAGGTTTTCCGAATACCGATAAAGGTTCATAAATGCCCTTACTGCCCGCTCCGGCGTGTCGAAGGTTGGGATCCCTTTACATTTGAAGATTTCCCGTCCATCGTCCATACGCTTCCCCCCCATCCATGAAGTGAAAATTGGATACGGTTTTCCTTTAAGAAAGTCGGCCAGAGATTCAGCCATATCTGTGGGCCGGGTCATGGCTTGGGGGGCGAGTATTATCAAAAACCCGTTTACTTCGGGATCTTTTAGACAGACGTCTACCACTTTTTTGTAGTCTTCAGGAGCGGCGTCTCCCAGAATATCGACCGGGTTTGTCCGGCTCCAGCCGGAAGGAAGAAATTCATCTAGTTTTTGAATGGTCTCAGGTTTCAGCAACGCCGGATCGACACCATAATCAGAAAGCGCATCTACAGCCATAACTCCCGGGCTGCCGGCATTGGTGACAATCGCCAGCCCGGACTTTAAAGGTCGCGGCCGCTTGGCCAGAAGCTCTGCACAGTCGAAAAGTTCTTCAAAGGTTTTTACTCTAACAATTCCGGCACGTTCAAAGGCGGCATCATATACCGTATCTTCTCCGCCAAGCCTGCCGGTATGAGAAGCAATCGCCAAAGCCCCCGCCTTTGTGCGACCGGATTTGAGGGCGATAATCGGTTTTATTCTTGAAACTGCCCGGGCCGCACTCATGAAATTCCTAATTCGGCCGAAGCTTTCTAAATAGAGTACAATACCGCCGACATTGTAATCTCCTCCCAGATAATCTATCATATCACCGAAATCCACATCCATCATGGTTCCGAGGCTCACAAAATAGCCAAAACCCACATGTTCTTTGATCGAGAGATCAAGAACAGACATGCAAATGGATCCGCTTTGTGATACAAAAGCCATTTTACCGGAAGGCGGCATGTGACATGTCAAACTGGCATTCAGCTTAGACTGGGTGCAGACGAACCCGAGGCAATCGGGTCCGATAACCCGAATACCTGCATTTTTGGCTCTATTTATTTCGGCCCGATCAAGCGCTTGGCCTGTTGCTCCAACCGCTTTGCCTCCGCCTGAAATCATGACCAGTCCTTTCACACCGGCCTCAATACATTCTGTGACAATCTGAGATGCCGACGCGACAGGTTCGGCCAGAACGGCAAGATCGACCTGGGCTTTAAGCTCCAAAAGTGAAGGATAGACAGATCGCTTTCTTATGGTTCTTAGGTGCGGATTAACCGGATAAACTTCCCCGGAATATCCGCCATCGATCAAGTTTTCCACAAGGGTTGAAAAAATGAACCCATTGGATTGACCGTTTCCGATGACGGCGATGGATTTTGGTTGAAATATTTTGTCCAGGTTGACTGCACTCATGATTGAAATGTTTCCTTTAAAACAATAAAGGTGACATGATTCATCAAATACAGCAAACCACGTGCCAGAACAGACCGTTATCTGAATCTGTGAACAACCAACTGAAATAATAATATTATCTAAAAAGGCAGGTGATATTGGAAAAAAGGAGTAACGAAAATAGATGTCGATTTTTTTTACAAGGTGTAAAAGATGGCGCAACGCGAAAAATATCCGGGATCGCCTCAATAATGCTTTGATATTTTTTAATCACTGGGCTTGGTTAATTTTATTGAAACGCCGTAAGGTTTGAACTCTACAACACTCTCCCGTTGATATTGCTGTGAATCGTCTCGGATATCCTCAAGCCCCCGAATAATCCGCTTAAGATTTTCACTGCTTGTTAATGATTCATCTCGTTCGATTGAAGTCGTATGCTCCGGCAATCGTGCTTCAAGAGTTTCATAGGTGTCTTCGAATTCATCCGCAGCGAGCTGTGACGTCAAAATGATATGGTCATCCACGCGCTGTTTGGAACCTTTCAATTCAGGCGTTTCAAGAAGAAAAGCCTCCATTGTCTTTCCGGTTAACATCATCAAATCTTTGACTTCTCTTACCTCGAATCCGTCACTGTATCTTATAAAGGCAATTTCTTTTGCATAGTTTGGTATCATGGATCTGTCTCGGTTTCTCACTGCTGATGCAATCAGCTGATAGTTCAGAGTGACATTCCAAATAAGCAGCTCGCGATACATTTTTCGGTAATTGAGAAAACGTCGCTCATTTTCGGGTCTCATCACTTGCGCCACGATTTTTTCAACGATTGATTCACGCAATTCGGTCAGAATATCGTAAATCATCGTGCTTTTTCTGTAAGCAACCTTTTGTAGCAGTAATTCATTGCGGTACCTCCAGTCGTTAGGATGGCTGATCATGTTTTCGGTTAAAAATAATAACCGCCGCAATATATGATAACGCGGTGTCGGCTTCCACCCCAGCGCATTGTAAGTTGCAGAAGCATCTACATTCAGGTTTTTATCGATATATTCCGCCATCCACGGCTTCTCTATGGACTCCTTGCCGGTCAGCCAACCCGAGAACGACAATATAGCCAAACCCAAACTTGCCAGAATCTTTGGTATTCGAAATGGTTTTACATCATGTCCGTGATAATACCTTGTAGCGGTTTTAAAAAGCTCGTTATGTGATACACTTCCCTGAGGGCTTGCATTATATATTTCCAGACTTGGCAGGATTTCGGAAATCTCGATAATCCGTAAGAATAATTTTATAAGATCTTTAACATGAATATAGGGTACGGCGGATAGGCCGTGCCCGGTCACAATTTTCGACATGAACCTGTTTTTAGACAGCCAATACTTAAGCAGCATATACAACATGGGATATTCACACCAGTCACTGTACACAGCAGCCAGCCGGACAATGGAACAGGGGAAGTCTTCAGCGTATTCTTTAATAATTGCTTCAGCCCGTCTTTTACTTCGTGCATAGGGGAAATCCGCATCAGAAGGACTCTCTTCCGTTAATGCTTCGTCAAGGGGAGGAAATTTGCAGGCGGCCAGGGAACTGGAAAAAATGAAACGCTTTATTCCCAGCAGCTTTGACATATCTAGAACATAGCGTGTGCCGGTAACATTGATCTGCTCATATGCAGGATTTTCTTTCAAGGTGAAGTCATAATAACCGGCAAGATGTAAAACATAATCCGCACCGCCATGATCTTTAATATATTCAAAAATATTCAGTAAATCTTTCCTCTTTGTTATATCGGCCTGCAGCCAGTGTGTATTATCGTTATGCGGGACACCGGCCTCTTTTTGACTGCGACGTGCGATGCAGAACAGGCGAAATTTTCCAGATACCGCGATGACAAAATGCCTTCCGATAAAACCGGACGCTCCGGTAACAACAATCGTTGGTAACCTTTTATTCATCTTACTGTAGCTATTGCTGTAGATTGTATGAGGGTTCAGTTAGTCCCGTAACGCTATAAAAAATCATCGGCCCCCTAATCCCGTCACCCATTCTGAACAAACAGATAGAAAAAGGGTTCAAACATCTCCAATCTTTAAATCAGGAAGCATTGCACCATGCTCCAATAGATTGCGATGCAGTTCGAAGCACCTTGATAGATCATGGCGAATGTGACCGGGCCTGGCATCTTTTATATACTCTCGAAGGTAATCCCTATATGCCGGGTGCGCGCATCGCTCGATGATTATTTCGGCCCGCTGCATAGGACCCAGCCCTCTTAGATCCGCCAGACCCTGCTCAGTTACGACAATCTGAACAGAGTGTTCGTTGTTGTCAACATGGGGACACATCGGGACTATTGCAGAAATCCTGCCGCCTTTTGCTACGGATGGTGTCATGAAGACGGACAGGTATCCGTTTCTCGTAAACTCACCGCTGCCGCCGATGCCGTTCACGATATCCATTCCGTATAAATGCGAAGAATTTACATTGCCGTAAATATCGATCTCAAGCGCCGTATTTATGGCAATGACACCCAGTCGCCGTATTACCCCTGGATGGTTTGAAATTTCCTGGGGCCGCAGCACGATTCGTTTGGCGAAAAAGTCAATGTTATCAACGATTCTTTTCAAGTTATCGGATGTTATGGTCAGGCTCGTGGCACTGGCACCAAGTAGTTTCTCAGCAAACATCAGATCTGCCATAGCATCCTGAAAAACTTCCGAGTACATGTTAAAGGGGGGAATTTCGGGGTGGTCGCCCAGAGCCGCCAGCACCCCGTTGGCCACCTTGCCGATCCCTGCCTGGAGCGGCAGCAAGTTTTTTGGAATCCGGCCGTCATGCATCTCATTCAATAAAAAGTTTACCACATGTTCCGCGATATGATCGGTGATTTTATCAGGTCCTGTTAACGCCTCCACATGGTCGGACTCGTCGGTTTCCACTATACCGATTACTTTTTTGGGGTCAACCACTGCATACGGCAAGCCGATACGGGTCATCGGCTCGTAGATATGAATTGGGTATCGGTTTGGCGGCGCCGGCATAACGAAAATGTCTGCCATTTCTCTGAGCCGGGGGGAGTGATGTCTGTTGAGTTCAATGATCACCTTTTCGGCATGGTGAAGATATGTGGGAGAAGCGCCGATGGATGTTGTTAGATAAACCCGTCCATCCGCCGTAATTTCGGTGGCCTCTACGATGGCAAAATCGATTTGTCCGAAAAAACCTTGGGCAACGGTCTGAGGCAGATGGGAAAGGTGCATGTCCACATACTCAACTTCCTGGCGATTGATCTGCCCTCGTAAAATAGATCCCGACTGGTAAGGCGCCCGCCATGAAACAGCTTCTGCCACGGCCAGGTCATCATCAATGATACGGCCGCTGGAAGCACCGGTAAGAACTCGTATTTTGAAACGACGACTTTTTGCATGTTCTTCATGGGCATGAGCGGCGATGGCCGCCGGAACCGCCTTTGCCGCCCCGGCGGGACTAAAACCGCTAAACGAAACCGTATCCCCGTCCTTTATCAGCAATGCGGTCTCGTCTGCCGTCAAAATAGGATAAAAACCCATTGTTGTCACTCTCCCTTCTTTATTGTGTAAAATCCTAACCCGATTGTCTCAGCAAAAATTTGTCTCGGTTTTTACTTTAACCTAAGCTGAGCGATTTTTGCGAAGATATGTGCTGAGATCTTGATGCAGAAAGATTTGCATAAACCGCAGGCATACCCATGGATATGTCGAGGATTTTTGCAAAGCCTTTATGCGCAAGAGATCGGTGCAGATCAAGTAAAAAATCACTCTATTTAGGTTTAACATAGAATCATTTTAAATGTTCTTGAAACCCGGATATCCGGACGTGTTTTCTGTTTTCAATGGGTGTGACATCATACGATAAAAATGTTTGAAAACATCTGCGTCAGGCCACCATCCATACGGCCCGGTTTCGAATCGTGTGAATAACCTTATTGCTTACGCTCCCCAAAAAAAAATCTTGCACTTTGGATAAACCTCTTCTGCCCAAAACGATGGTGCCGTAATCTCCCTCTCTTGCTTCATGGACAATAGCTCCTGCGCGACTATGGGCCTTTAAAATCAGCGTGGTGTCTATCTGTTTTGATTTGAATCCTGCATCGATCAAACAACGTTTTGCTTTATCAAAAACTTCAT
>Ga0307380_10005353_pt1 | contig 17038 bp, 13 predicted proteins | sample UN3MG_FD_202239 | JGI IMG/M metagenome (GOLD analysis project Ga0307380, IMG submission 202239) | Soil microbial communities from Risofladan, Vaasa, Finland - UN-3 | ecosystem: Environmental > Terrestrial > Soil > Coastal area > Acid sulfate soil | place: Finland: Risofladan, Vaasa | collected...
GCGGCACAGCGTCGCGGTTGCCATGATGGTGCAGCAGGTCGAACGGCTCGGGTGCGGTGCCGAAACCGTTGAGCCTCGTGGGGCACGAGCAGTGCGCGCCGATGATCGAATCGTCCGCCGTATCGGCCACCGGGTCCTGCTGGAAGCCGGGCCCGTCGAACAGATACTGCGTCATGATATGCGAGGCCGCCGCGCCATAGTCGGCCTCGCAGGCGGCGGGAATACCGTCGTCGTTCATACGCGACCACGCGATGCAGGGCAGGCTTACTTTAAGCTTGCCCAGGGCGCCGAGGCAATCCATCGTAATGGCGTCGGCCTGCTCGGCTTCGAGAATCCTGCCGGCCACATAGTAACTCTTGACGCCGTTGATGACGTCCTGTCGCGTGGTGTTCGTGACCCGGCGGGCGCGGCGCAGATAGTCATTGGCCATCGCCAGAATGTCTTCGTTGTCAGGGGTCCGGTTGTAGTATTCGATGAACGTCGTAGCCGGCACGACGCGCATCGTGATTCCCGTATCGGCCAAAGGCGCTTCGGAGCGGGTCTTGCCCTTGATGACTACGCAACGGGTCTGCCGCATCTTGGCGGCGGCGCAGAGCATCTTCATCCCATAGGCCGCCTGGCTGAAATCGTTCGTTGAATAAATCACGCAGCCGGGCGTCTGGGCCAGACTGGCCGTGTTGGTCGTAAATGACGTACCCAACGGCGAATAGATAACCGCGGGGACCGAACTCCGGGCCACTTTTCCGGCACTGGGCCATGCGTGCTGCTGGCGATCCAGCAGGACCAGCATGAGTCCATCGGCCTTCTTCGCCTCGGCTTGGGCGACCCATCTCTCGGTCTCGGCCAGGCTGTAGAGCGGCTCGCCGCGAAGCACGAACTTGGCACGAAGCTTGTTAGCCGTGCTCATCATCTTCTCTGTGTAAATCTTCCGCGCGGCCTGCCCATCATAGACGGCGCCGGGCCAGAGCATCCCGTAGTCCTCTTTCCGGCGGACAAAAGCGGCTTCGATGGTGGGGACATATTTCGACGCTGGCCCACACGCACGGATGGGGTTCTGCGTCACCATCGGCTGTTTGATGAGCGTGCTACAACCCTGCAACAAGACCGAACCTGCCGCAAGGCTTGCTGCACTATGGATAAACTGCCGCCGGCTAAGGCTGTGGCTGCAATTGCATTTTAGAGGACATCTTCCCGCACGCATCATAATCTCCTGCAAAAGCTGACTGCTTGCTCTATCACGAAAACTGTGCAAGAAATGATATGAAGCACCCGATGGAATTGCAAGGCTAATCCGGCGTTCATCATTTGGGCAAGGGCCAGAGGACGATGTCGCCGGCGTAAGCGGTCCCCCACCTGCGGGGCTGACCATGTTCCATAGCGATTTCGCCGTTGTCGTCTCTGAAATTCGGTCCAATGCTGTAGAGGATGAAATTGTCGTCTGTCTTTTTGTAAACCAGCGGATTGTCGCTGTACGGGTCCATGGGCAGTTCTTTTAGAAACCCGCCGGCAATCAATTCGTCGAGCGTCTGCGGATACGTGCCCTTCTCCAACCCCCATCGCTTCAACGCCAGAATCGTCAGAGTGGATTGGTGACCCATCTTACCACGATACGCTATCTCGGATACGCGGGCGGAGGCGGGCATAACAAGTTCGATCAGGAAGTATCTGTACCTGGGCATGGAGGAAAGTATCTCGTCGAGCATCTTCAGATCGCACGCTTGCCTTTGGTAAGGCGTCATTTTCACCATCTCAGCTTTCAGTTTGTACAACTCGTTGGCTTTGGCAACCGTCGCATCGCGGCCTGCATGAACCATGCTCACCGCTGTGTAAAATGGCAGAAGGTACCGCTTGTCATCCCTGTCACCGTGGGAAGCCGTCAGGTCTGTCAGGTTCTCCCACCGGCCGGGGATCAAGTGGCCGCCGCCGGGACCGCCGTCGGTGAAGGAGCATTGAACGAGATCCATGAAGAACAGTCTTTCGCCCTCCATGTTTATCAGCGGAAACCCATGCGGATATACTCGTGACAACTGATCCTGCAAAGTCTTTAGCTCTGCGCCTGAGAGTTTCTGAGCATCCACAAGATTCAGGATTTCAGCGCGAGCAAGCCCGCCTATCGCCAGGCCCACTAATTGTTCGAGGAGCGTTCCCTTGCCCTGCCAATGGCTGCCTGCGCGAGCGATGGCAATAAGACCTTCAATACACTCTTGTATCCTGCCCTGCTGTCTGTCGATGCGGCAGCGCCACATTCCAAGCCTTGCCAGCTCTTTAAGGGGGCTTAGGTGCGCCAACCGAAGGCTCCATAGGGGTTTATCTTTATCGTTCGAGTCGGCGGCATAAGGTCTGTAGCAGTAGGAGTTTGCACTGCCCGCTGCGAATTCCTGCCACGCGGCGTTATTCTGTTTGACCCAGGCACCGATATACTCTTGTTCGGCGGGCGAAAGTGGCCCGGTAATATCATCGGGAAGGTCTTTATACCGCCTGTTGGCCTCGTGCAACACCGCAACCGAAACGGCCTCAAGAAAATCGGCGGGGATCTGACGATTCTCCAGCCAGCTTTTCAGCTCGGCACTCGGAAATCCGGGAGGCACCGAGCTGGGCAGGGGGCCGCGCGGGTGAGGATCGCTTATCTCGGCGCCTTCTCTGATACAGTCCAGAACGTGCTCCGTCATCCGATCAAATGTCGTGGTCGCCCATTCCGTAGTTGTGCCATAGGCGAGACTGGGCAACGGGACCCCATCATATTCAAAGCATTTTTGCACGACAGCTTGTTTTTCGGGGCCGAGGCTGTCCCAGTGTTTCTGATTCTGCCTGAGCCATTCCGCGACCTTCAGCTCATTGTTCTTCAACAGGTCCCTGAGCCGCAGCGCATCCTCTCTGTCTCTGCCGCCTTGCCTGTATGAGATGAGCTTCTTTGTGATCGGGCTCTGCGAAACGTACAGGCCGATGGCCTTTTCGTAGTGGGGCCAGGCATTGTCCTGCTCACGAATCTGAGGCTGGTTCATCCGATTGAACAATGCGACGTAGTCAACCTTTATCGTCGGTTTGCCGCACGAGAACCAGATTGCATACAGAATAAAGCAGAGAAGCAGCATGCCAATGACTTGGAATGTGCGCGCGACGACCGTTCGCCAGAGGGGCCGGCAGCGTTTCTTGGCCCGGCGTAGAAGAATCGCCAGCAGCTTCAGATCGCCGAACTCGGTGATGAACTGCCTGGCTTTCTTTTCCTTTTCCTGTTCCGTTGTGCAGCCCCTCAGCTCATCTTCAAAATGCGCCGTCAGTTCAGCCCGCACCTCCTGGCAAACCTTCCGCCGATACCGCATCTTTTTCACCAGCGCATCCAGGAAATCCACTACCGAGGGAGGAAGGTTCTGTGATTCTTTCTTATCATCTTCCGTTGCCATGATTGTGTCCTCACCTATTGCGGTTGACACGTGAATTCTGAAGGTTAAGCCGGAGCGAGTGCTCCGCCGAAGACAAGATTCAGGCCGGCGGTCAGCTCTTTAAGCTGGGCTCTTTGCCGGGCCAGTTCGCCTTCACCTCTGCTGGTGATGGAATAGTAACGCCGCTTGCGGCCGGACTGGCTGTCCTGCCACTTGCCTCTGATGAGCTTCTTGGCTTCGAGGTTGTACAGAAGCGGGTAGAGCGTGCCTTTGCCGAGCGTGAGGATCTCGCCGCTTCGCTGCTCGATGGCCTGGCTTAATTCGTAGCCGTACATCGGGCCGCCGGAAAGAATCTCCAGAACCACCACCGGGGCAATGCCCTTGAGCAACTGACTTTCAAACTTCATAAGAATCTCCTTCAAACCACGGGTTTCACCGGTTCAGTCGAGCTTTATTCCGTCTTGTATTGCATATTATGTTATACATACTATGTAATGTCAACTACAAAATGCCAAAAATTCAGACTTTTTTTCGGGCTGAGAGCCCTGCAGGAATCAAACTCGAATCGGGGGTATTCTGTACTGTGCCGAACGATGCTATAATCTGTTCCTGAAAGGCAGGCCTGATATGAGCGAAGAATTCATTGGTGAACCTATCGCGCCGGTCCCGGGCACGTTCGAGACTGCTGCGATGACCCGAGGCGAGCCGGCACTTCCCGGCCGATTCACCTGGCGAAGCCGGCAGTACGCAATCGGCGAAGTACTCGAAGTCTGGAAGGAAACGGGGCCTTGCAGAAGCGGCGGAGGCGAGCAGTATCTGCGCAAGCACTGGTACAGGATTAGAACGGGCGAGGGCCTCGTGATGACCCTGTATTTCGAGCGGCAGCCGAGATCCAAAAGCCGCAACAAGACGAGATGGTGGCTCTATGCCCTTGAGCGTCCTGAGAATGAGGGTCAATGAAGTTCCCAGGGCGCCCAGATATCTGCCGTTGCTCTGCGGCCAAAACGTATCGGCGGCCGGCCCACTTCAAAGGCTCCCAGGTCGGGGGCCTTGCCCGCGTAGTCATCGTTGAAATTCGGAATGACCACTCCCGAATCGATAATCGGATTGAGGACCGTCACTACCGGGTCGGTGAGCGTAACGGTTCTATCTCCTTGTTGCATCGGGACTTTGCCCCATTTAATCGCGGTTGTGGTTGACGAAGGATAGAACTCCAGAGCATACGATTTTATGAACGAGGGATTGCCTCCGATGCCGTGCCTTTCTCTGGCGATGCCGCGATCCATACCCGTGAACAGGTCGTAATCAAAGTCGAAAGGCGTCTCGACTTCTCGCGAAGACGTCAGCCGGCCCGGGCAGTCAAAGATGTTATTTCGCGTCACCGTGTTCGGGTTGACGTGGCCGCTGAAGACGTGAAACGCGCCCTTGGGTTGAAGAGCGGTGTTATGAAAGACGAACTTTCTTCCCCCGCCAAACTCATCCCGCTCGCCCACTTTTATCATGCTTCCGCCGAGGGGGTCCTGATGCGTGTGGCGGCTCTCTCCGAACACATTCCGGAAGATATACAAAGGTCCTTTGGATGTGCAGGCCGTGGCGATATGCTGAAAGGTTTTCTCGATATAGTTGTTCCATATCCGAACGTTCATGTTCGCCCCTTCGCTTTCGACGGCATCATCCCAGACATTGGCAATGATGTTTCCATAAATATCCGAGTCGCGATTGGGGCTTCCTTCGAAACTGAAATTGGACCCACCACCGATGCCGTCATTGTAGCCGTGATCTTCCGTGGATCGAATCTCGTTGTAGCGAATGACGTTTCCGCCGCTCGAATCGATGAGGCTGATTCCCTGGGGGCCCGAGGGATGCCCCGTGTCCCAGTCGTTCGAAGCGCCGCGAGGGTTCTCGATCAGGTTGTGCTGGATCGTCAGATTGCCCGCCCCTCGCTGAGCGTAAATCGCGCTGTCCGAGCCGCCTTCGTTGCCGTACGTCCTCGGGCCGCCTATTCTGCCCCAAAACGTGAAATGGCAGTTTTCGATGACAACGTCGTGACGTTGTGATTTGATCGAGAGGCCGTGAATCGCAGCGTTCCTGAATTCGACTCCGCGAACGATGACATAGTCGGCGTCAATTACGCAGGTGTAGTCTTCTGCATTTCGAGCGTCGATCGTTGCTCTGGAGCCTTCCGCCGGCGTAATCAGGTGATAGGCTTTCGCAGAACCGGATTCGGTAATCACGATCGGTTTTGATTGGACGCCGCTTTCCAGATACGTAATCTTGCCAATAGGAAAACGATCATCCCTTGTCTCACATCTCAGCTCACGGCCCTTGTTGTCGAGGGTGATTTCAACGGTGTAGCTCGTATGCGGCTGTAGCCCTACGATACTTCCGCGATATTCGTTGTCGCGAGGATCGTAAGCAAGGGGATAACCCTGCCGCCACGCCGATTCGCCGTTTTCCCTGAACCGGACGTTGCACTGTCCGAGGTCGGGCGACTTCAGGTAGAGCCCGATACATTCATACGTCGCGACGGCATGGAAAGTATTTTCACCGGCGCTGTAGGATCTTGAAACGACCGCTAAAGGAAGCAAGAGAGTAAACAGTAGATTGATGCGCCGCGAGAACGCGTTCATAGAAAGACTCCTGCAAAGCAAAATCAAAGCCGATGGTCCGACTGGGCCCGATGATATCAAGCGGATAGCGCGTGTCAAGTCCGGGACCCTTGCGGCTGACGGAGAGTCGTGCGATCCCGGCTGCCGGTGGCGGAATTTTCCTTGATGTTGCGGCGGAGTCGTGTTATCATTTTAGTAGATACGTAGGATGAGCAGGTTCTCCTGCCCATGCCGTTCCTTTCTTGGTTCTGGCGAAAAGTAATAGGAGTGGAGAAATGATGAAGAAAATTCGGATTACAACGTGGGCGATGGCGTTGATTGTTCCGCTGGTCCTGGCGGGGTGCTACCGGACCGAGCGCGAAAGTCTCAGAACCGCCCTGGCTGAGACGCAGCGAGAAAGAGACGACCTCAAAGCGCAGGTGGAAGATGCAGTTCAGGCGCGCGACCAGTTGCGGGTACAGGTGGACGAGCTCACCAGGTCTCGCGACCAGTTGCAGGAGAAGTTCACCGAACTTGCCGGCTCGCGCGACGAGCTGAAGAAACGCGTTGATGGGCTTACGCTCTCTCGCGATGCGCTTCAGGAGCAGGCCGAGAAGCTCAGCAAGTCGCGCGATGCGGCCGCCGCCGAGGCGCAGGCCGCCCAGCTCAGGATTGACGAGCTTGCGAAGAAGCTGCAGGGCGAGACCGAGAAGGTCCGAGAGCTGCAAGGTCAGCTCAAGCAGGTCCAGCAGGCCATTGCGGAGCTCCAGAACAAGTTCAAGCTGTAAACGTACCAGCGGCTCGGCGGGTATTCTTAGAGTGTTGTGGGGTGGGGCGATGCCCCCCTATGAAGTTTTTTTCTTGTTTCCCTTCTTGAAGGAAGTCATTATGAGACGGTGGAGATTGTGGATTCCGGTTGTGTGTGCGGCGGTAATCGGCCTTGATGTGCTTCTGGTCTGTGGCGGGCAGTCGAGTAAAACCAGCGACGCGTTTCGTCGGGAGTTCATCGAGAACTTCCAGCGCACCGGGCTGAACACGACGCCCGGCGACGCCATGATGTTGCGCATACTTGTCGAAAGCGCAAGGCTCAAACGCGGCGTCGAGGTCGGCTCGGCCAGCGGCTTCGGAGCCGTCAATATGGGGATTGCCTTCGAGCGCACCGGCGGGCACCTCTATACGCTTGAAATCAGCCCCCAAAGTGCGAAAGAATGCCGGGACAATCTGCAAAAGGTCGGCCTGGAGAATACGGTCACCTGCATTGAGGGTGACGCTCTGAAGACCTTGCCGACGCTGGAGGGCGAGTTCGATTTCGTGTTCATCGACGCGTTGAAGAGCGATTACCTGAAGTACTTGAAGATTCTCGAACCGAAACTCAAGCCGGGGGCCGTCGTGGTCGCCGACAACGTGATTAAATCAGCCCGGGCGATGAAGGACTTCCTGGACTACATACAGAACAGCCCCGACTATGACACAGTTACCATTCGGGCCTCCATGGAGAAAAACGACGGCATGACGGTCAGCTACAAGATCAGGTAGAGCCGCATACTCTTCATTGGTTGTCTGTTCGAGATTCGAGATGAAACGCTGTTTTACGACGAGCCTGGTCGGAAGTTTCTTGATGATGTTCAGTCTCTCCGGCCTGGATGCGTATGGGCAGTCGCTCGAGCTTCGCACCGAACGGCAGGAGCAGCACTATCAGGTAAGAATCCTGCTGGCCGGCAAAGATGTTCTCAATTCGCCGCCGGAAGGCCTTTGGTCGATTGCCACGCAGTGGAAGGAAAGTTGGCCTGCGGCTTGGATTCACGCCGGACCGACGGAAATCCAACGCGAGGGCGACTGGACGATTTTACGGGGCGCCCTCGAAACGCCGGCGGGGACCTGGAAGCTCTCGGATTCGTATCGAGTTGAGAATGGCGTCGTCAAGTGTGTGCGAAGGTTCGCTTGGCAAGGGTCCGAAACGGCGAAGTTTGTCACGCTGTCCGTTCGTTTTCAGTGTCCCGGCAAAGGTTCGAAGGTCTTGCTGCCCGGCATCTTGTACTACGGCAACCCGTCCGGGGCAAAGAGCGGGCGCGTGCCTGTTTATTCGAGCCAAGCCGGAGAGGAAGCCCTCTTCGAGGAGCATCGCCTCCCCATGCCCTACGCCAGTTTGGAATGGTCCGGCGGCGAGGGCCTGCTCGGAACGGCGATCCATTCACTGCCCTCGCCCGTTCCGTATGGCAACCTGAACGATCAGTGGTGGTCGATGGGACTGACCGCCGGCGAGAATGGAACGGAGCTGGTTCTTTTATCCGGCCCGTGCGCCTCCAACGGCAGACGCAGCGTCATAAAAGCATCGCAGCGTGGTTTTGTCCCATACGATAACGCTTACCTCAACGTGCCCCCGGGCGCAATCATCGAAAAGACGTTCTATTTGCAGGCGTACGATGTGTCCGCCAAAGGCTCGGGATTCCAGCGTCCCACGTGGACCTCTCTCGATCTGTTCCGCCCCTACAGCGTCGAAGGGATGCCTGCCTTTCGCGAGATTATCGAAGCCAAGTACCACTACGCCAAGACCCGCTGGTACGAGGATGGACCGATAGCAGGCTTTAAGAAATATCCCGATCGCGACTTCTTCGTGTTCGGCTGGTGCGGACAGGCGGCTTCGCCGGGCTATGCACTGCTGGCCCTGGAGAACGAGCTTGCGGACGCCAAATCACGCGAGATGGCAACGAAGTCTCTTGACTTTCTTTCCACGGCGGAATTCTACGACCAGGGCTTCTACACGTGGTATGACTGCAAGCAGAAGAAATGGACGCAGGGCGGGAGGCGCCCTGAATTGCTCTCCCAGGGCCAGGCCATGCTGAATTTCGCCAACGCGATTCGCGCCGGCAGGGCGAAGGGATTGGATGTCTCCCGCTGGGAGGACTTCCTGCGCAAGGCGTGCGACTTCCACACCAAAAGGATTCTCTCTGACGATTGGAATCCGCTTTCGACGAACGAGGCGTTCTTCATCGCGCCGTTGTGCAAGGCATATCAGCTTTTTGGCGCCGAAATGTATCGCCGAGCCGCCGAAAAAGCGGGCAAGCTGTACGCGTCGAGACACCTGACTATGGACGAGCCTTACTGGGGCGGGACGCTGGACGCCAGTTGCGAGGACAAAGAGGGCGCCTTTGCCGCATTCCAGGGATTCCTGGCGCTTTACGAGCTGACGCGCGAGCCTGAATATCTCAAATGGGCGCAGCACGCCTGCGACGTGGTACTGACATACATGGTAGTCTGGGACATTGATCTGCCCGCCGGCCGTTTGCGCGATCACCGCTTCAAGACCCGGGGCTGGACGGCCGTCTCGGTGCAGAACCAGCATATCGACGTGTTCGCCGTGCTGATAACGCCGGACATCTATCGATTGGGCCAGTATCTGAACAGGGACGAGCTAAAGAAGCTCGCGATCCTGATGTACCGCAGTTGCGGCCAACTCATCGACCCCTACGGAAGCCAAGGCGAGCAGCCGCACCATACCAATTATGCCCAGCACGGCAAGTTCGCCCAGCGTTTGATGTCGGGCGACATTTCAGGCATCCGCGGCGACTACGTCGAGGAATGGACCGTCTTCTGGATCACCGCCCAATTCCTGAACGCCGCCGCCCAGTTCAAGGAGCTTGGCCTGCCCCTCACGGATTGAAGCACCGCCAGGTTAGGACACCAGCACGCTATCGCTATCCTGCCTGCGGTGAATTTTTCTTGCCATCCGGTCTCCAATCTGTTACTATACATACCAAAAGGATTATGGGGATTTTCAAATGCCGACGGTCTTAAGAATTGGCCCGTACCGGCTGTATTGGCACAGCCACGAGCCGAACGAACCTCCTCATATCCACGTGGATCGAGAACGTTACTCTGCGAAGTTCTGGCTGAGACCCGTGCAACTGGCACGCAATATTGGGTTTGCTGCTCACGAACTCCACGGCATCGAGCGATTGGTGTTGCAGCATCAGGATGAGCTCTTGGAGGCATGGCATGGGTATTTTGGCGCCGAGCGCTGATGAACGGGTTAAATCCGTCAGATCGGATGACGACACCCTGAGTGTTGACTTGATGGATGGCCGGACTATTACGGTACCCCTGGCATGGTACCCGAGACTTCTGAACGCCACGCAGGAGCAGCGAGACCACTGGGAACCTTCGGGCGGAGGCTACGGCATTCACTGGCCCGACGTTGACGAAGACCTCAGCACCGAAGGATTGCTTCGCGGTTCCCCCGCCCCCAAGAGCCAGTTCATCGAAGCAAAGCCGTGACAGGTGTGTTTGTCTCTCCGGTCAATGACGCGAATCAGGCGCGACTGTAAGTCGGCACCTGCATCCGGCGCGTTGGGCTCATTTCGACACCTCGTGCGAGTATTTTACCCACGCCGCATGAAAGCGAGTTCCCTGTAGCGATTTGCCTATGTTGTCTTGCCCCCGTACCATGACGTAGATCCCCCCAAGTATTTGCAGGAATGACGACGCATCGAGCGTTGCATAGTCGAACGACGGCCACAAGACTTTCACCGCGATGACAAGACCTACGATTGTCTCGGTGACTCCGTAGGCAAATCGCCAACGTCCCCGACACCAGAACAGTCCAGCACCGGCGAAGGCAATGCCGATCAGAGTGCCCCACACGGGAACGGTTCGCACGATGTCACGGAAAAAGTGCCAGACGAGGATGACGAGTCCGGACACCAATACGCCAAGACAAAGCCCGAGAACCAAACCTCGCGTCTGCGCACGCGACACGATGCGCGCCTGCACGTCCAACCTTGGGACAGTCGTGCCCGCAAGCGCCTTTGCTCTGACCTCCTCCAATCCCCACACCGTTAGGTTGTTCTTCTCAGCCAAGCGACGTAGCGGTCTGTCTTCTGTTGCAATGAGGATGTCCTTGCCCTCCTTCTTCAGGTCCAAGGCGGTGGCAAGAACGTCTGCATCACCCGCTGACATCCGGTGCGTACGCATGAGCTCGCCTTTGGCAATTGTTGGCTCGGTACGGATAATGCCTTCTTTGACGGCATCGCGATACAAGCCGGATAGCGAGCCAGTTCGAGACGCGGGGCCGAATGATCCGGCCTGCATGAGCTCAAGTTGGACGTCGAACGGAACCACCAATTGCAGATCAGCCAGCCGTCTCGAGAGAATCTCAGGGAAGGAGAGAATGATATTGCTGTCGAGAATCACGTATTGCATTGTCTTATCGCCTGTATCTCTTGACCAACAATGAACAGATTACCCCGCATGAAATGCTGAGTCTTTCGTTCCTGGCCGTATAAAGCGCCTTCGGATTTCTTGCCGAAGACGTGATACAACGTGCTCCTTCAAGGACTTGTTGCCGGCCCAGCTATTTCTCCCGACATATTATGCGTATGGGCATAGGAACATCCTTCTCAAAGCGCGTCCACCGGACTTCTCACACCATGTCCTCCTTTGTTCAGCGGATCGCATAGACTTTGGCGCTCCCAACATGAATAGCCCCACACCTCCGCTACGCGCATCGCCAGTCTCGTTCGAGCCAGGCATATTCCTGAACATCGACGGGCGTTCCGGCGACTTTTTCGAGTCTTTTGCGCTGGCCGGGCGTGAGCTTCACGCCCGAGGCGCTGAGATTCTCGATGGTCTGTTCGAGCGTGTGAACGCCGCAGGTGCAGATATCGACGAGCTTGTTTTCCAGGACGAAAGCGATCATGTCGCGCGGCAGGCCGGCATCCGCCCCTTCGAGGGCGCGGCCCTTCAAAAGCTCCCCTCGCGCAAAAGGTTTTATCGTGATGACGCCCAGTCCCTTCTTCTTGGCGGCGGGGAGTATCTTCTCGGCAGCGCGATGGCGGATGTTATAGGGGATCGAGCAGATGTCGAAGTAATCGCCGAACTTCTCGAATGCTTCAAGGAACAGCTCGGGCGTGAAATGGCAGCCGAACCCGGTGAAGCGGATCTTGCCCTGCTGCTTGAGTTTGTCGAGCGCCTCGATGGAGTAGGACATATCCCAGTAGCCCGATTGCGGCGTGTCCTTCTCGGTATTGCACAGCAGGCACAGATCAACATGGTCGGTCTGCCATAACTTCAGGCGGTCCTCCGTCCACTTGTAGATCTCCTGCTTGTCCGCCTCGATGCCCTTCATCTTGTGAGAGACACGGATCGAGACGATAACCTTGTCTCGCGCTTTGAGTCTCTTGATGGCCTCGCCTGGTGTGCTGGATTCTTCCAGAGCGGTACAGGAATCGAGGAAATTGACGCCAACATCCAGCCCCGCGGCAATCATCTCGGCGGCTTCGTCAACCGTCGGCCTGCGGAGCCCTCCTTTGCCATCGGGAACCTGCTTGTAGGCCCAACTGTGGCCTCCGAATCCGATCTCCGAGACGCTCAGGCCCGTCTTGCCGAGGACACGGTGTTTTACTTTATGGCCGGTTGTCTGCGAGGCCGCCGAGAGCGGGCCTTCCAACAGCGGCGATGCCATCCCGCCCGCCACCGCGCCGATCCCGATCTCTTTCAGGAACTGCCTGCGTGTCGAATCAGGTTCGCTTCGATGTTCCGGTATGTGCCCATCCATTTTATATCCTCCGGGAATTTATCCCCTTGTATGAAGATCCAACTCGAGCGTTTCCACATTCGGGTCTGTCTGAACAAATGGGTCCATGTCCACTTTCTTCATCTCGTGCTTCGCAGGGTCAGCATCGAAGATTTCAACGAGTCGCAGAGAACATTGTAGAGATTACGGCTTACCGTTCAAGAGAAATTCAGACCACGTGTGTTATTTGATGTGCCCGGCTCGATTCGCGGCTATAATGAGTCACGGAACCCAAGAACGTGACGAGCCATTCAGTCATCGGTAAGGAAGGTTGGAGAATATGCTGAGACAGTGGATATGGGCGACAGGATTGATCGTAGCTGTTTTCGGCGTGGAGTCGCTGCCGGCGCTGCAGACGGACACCCTGTATCTTTCGGGCCAGGGCAAGGATGATCCCGTTCAGTGGCAGTTCTATTGCACGGCCGGACGAAACAGCGGCCAGTGGACCACGATTGGCGTGCCCTCGAACTGGGAGCTCCAGGGATTCGGCACGTACAACTACGGCCACGACAGGCCCAAGGGCGCCGAGCAGGGCAAGTACCGCTACAACTTTGCGCTGCCTGATGGCTGGAAGGATAGAATCATCCAAATTGTCTTCGAAGGCGCGATGACCGACACGCAGGTCTGGGTCAACGGCGTCTCTGCCGGCCCCGAGCATCAGGGCGGCTTCTACCGCTTCAAATATGATATCACCCGCCTCGTCAAATTCGGCGCCGACAATCTCCTTGAAGTCACGGTCAGCAAGGTCTCGTCCGACAAGAGCGTCGAGGCGGCCGAGCGCCAGGCGGACTACTGGGTGTTCGGCGGAATCTACCGGCCTGTCTATCTGCAAGCATTCCCAAATCAGCACATCGAACGTACAGCCATTGACGCCCGGGCCGATGGTACTCTTTCTGTCGATGTTTATCTGGAGAACGTCACCACAGCCGATGGGATTGTCGGGATGGTTTCAGAGCCTGGCGTCGGTGGTGGAGGGGCCTTGTCCGCACCAGTGGCTACGGGACAACACAAAGTGACTCTGAGCGGAAACGTCGCTCACATCAAGCCCTGGACGGCGGAAACGCCGAATCTTTACAACCTGGAGTTGCGTCTCATGCGAAACGGCGAGGTCATGCACAGGACCACCGAGCGTTTCGGCTTTCGAACGTTCGAGGTCCGGCCCGGGGACGGCTTGTACCTCAACGGGCACAAGATTCGGCTCAAAGGGGTGAATCGGCATTGCTTCTGGCCCGATTCGGGGCGGTGCCTCAGCAGGCAGGTCAGCTATGACGACGTTCGCCTGATCAAAGAGATGAATATGAACGCCGTGCGCATGTCGCACTATCCGCCGGACGTGCATTTTCTCGAAGCGTGCGATGAGCTGGGCCTCTACGTGCTCGATGAATTGGCCGGCTGGCAGAAGCCTCCCTACGATACGCAGATCGGCAAGAAGCTCGTGTGCGAGCTGGTGACGCGGGACGTCTCTCATCCGTGCATTCTGTTCTGGGACAACGGCAACGAAGGAGGATGGAACCGGGAGCTGGATGGCGAATTCGCCCTGTACGACCCAGAGGGTCGGACCGTGCTCCATCCGTGGGAGAATCTCAACGGCATCGACACGGATCATTACGAAAACTACGAAAGCACGAAGAACAAGCTCAGCGGCTCGACCCTGTTCATGCCGACCGAGTTTCTGCACGGCCTGTACGACGGCGGACTCGGGGCGGGTCTCAACGACTACTGGAACCTGATGTTCAGTTCGCCGCTCGGGGCAGGCGGATTTCTGTGGGCGCTGGTGGATGAGGGGGTCGTCAGGAGGGATTTGAACGACACGATCGACACCGACGGCAACCACGCTCCGGATGGCATTCTCGGGCCTTATCGTCAAAGGGAAGGGAGCTTCTACGCTGTCAAAGAAATCTGGTCGCCGATTCAGATAGGGCTCAAGGAGCTTGGCGAAGACTTCGCCGGGCGGATCGAGGTCGAGAACCGCTACGATTTTACGGACCTGCGCGAGTGCCGGTTTGAGTGGAAGCTCGTGAGCCTTCCGGGACCCTGTGAAGCCGAAGAGGAACTTACGATTATCAATGAGGGGACTATCTCCGGCCCCGGCGTCGAGCCCGGCGGCCAGGGCGTCCTACAGTTGGATTTACCCGAGAGCTGGCGCCAGGCCAATGCACTTGCCCTGACGGCGATGGACCCATCGGGTGCCGATGTCTGGACCTGGTCCTGGGGGGTGCAAAAAGGCTGCGCGCAGTGCCACCAGTATATAGCACAGGAAACCAAGAAAGGGGCAGACATCGCAGTCGCGCAAAGCGATCTGTTGCTGGTTGTGAAGATCGATGCTCTGAACCTGTCGTTCGATAAGAAAACCGGAGAGCTCGCCGGTGTCGAGAAGGACGGCAGGCAGATCTCGTTTGGTAGTGGGCCCCGCGCGGTTGTCGGTGATAGCAGGCTTGTCGAGCTGAAACATTGGCGAAAAGGTGACGATGTCTTCGTCGAAGCCAGATACGAAGGCGCCCTTGACTACGCCAAGTGGAAGATCTATCCGAGCGGCTGGATCAGGCTGGACTATCAGTACGAGCTTGAAGGCCGGTTCGATCTGATGGGCGTCACGTTCGATTACCCGGAAAGTAAAATGGCCGGGATGAAGTGGGTGGGACGAGGGCCTTATCGCGTCTGGAAGAATCGCACCAAAGGGGGGCGGCTGGATATCTGGAGCAACGGTTACAGGGATCATACGCCGGGAGTCACCTGGGACTTTCCAGAGTTCACAGGCTATTATGGCGACTGGCACTGGGTCGTTTTTGAAACGCAAGAGGCAAAGATTGCATTGCTTAACGGAACGCGCGAGTCTTTCCTGGGCGTTTATACGCCGAAGGACGGCCCCGACCCGGCACGCACCAAACTGGATGTGCCGGCCGCCGGGATATCCTTGCTGCACGGCATCCCGGCTATCGGCACGAAATTCACAAGAGCCGCCGACCTCGGACCCGAAAGCCAAACCAACGAGGCGTCGGGCAAATACAAAGGGACCGTCTGCTTCTACTTCGAGACCGGCACGTGACATCAATGGCCGGCGGCCGTGACGACATACGAGATACGAGATACGAACATGGCGGAAGCTGATACAGGCTTGAATATAACCGAGACTCTGGCCCCGGGCGGGCCCGTCTCGAAATCGCTGGGCGGCTTCGAGATGCGTCCCGAGCAGGTCCGGATGGCCTGTGCGGTCCAGCGGGCGCTTTCCGGCGGCCGGCACCTGGCCGTCGAGGCCGGAACCGGCGTGGGCAAGAGCATCGCCTACCTGGTCCCGGCCCTCGATCTGGCCCGTCGCGGGGCCGGCAGGGCATTGATCAGCACCTTCACCATCACGCTGCAGGAGCAGCTCGTCAACAAAGACATCCCGTTGCTGCTCAAATGTATGCCGCAGAAGTTCACCGCCGTTCTGGCAAAAGGCAGGGGCAATTACCTCTGCAAGCGCCGGCTCAAATTCACTCTGCAAAGGCGCCGAGATCTCTTCGATGAGTCCGCCGCCGAGCTCGAAGCAGTAAGCGACTGGGCGGAGAATACCGAGGATGGCTCGCTGGCCGGCCTGCCGTTCCTGCCCAGCGGGCGCCTCTGGGACAAAATCAGGAGCGAGCACGGCAACTGCCGGGGGCGAAAATGTCCCGGCTTTCGCGACTGCTTCTACTGGCGGGCACGAAGGCGCCTCGATGCGGCCAACATCATCGTGGTCAACCACGCGCTGCTGTTCAGCGACCTGGTGCTCAAGGAGCAGGGGGCCAGACTGCTGCCCGACTACCGCTATGTCATCATCGACGAGGCCCACAACCTCGAACACGTGGCTGAAGAACACTTCGGCATCGACATCAGCAACCACCGAATCCGCTACCTGCTCGATGGTCTGTACAACCCACGAACGCGCAAAGGCCTTCTGGCCTACATGGGTGCCGAGAACGCGATTGACGCTGTTCGCACGGTGGACAAAGAGTCCAGGGCCTTCTTCAATCGCGTCGGCGATTGGTTCGGCAGCGCCAAAGGCGAAACGAACGGGCGCTGCCATCGCAACTTCGTCGAGGATACCGTATCGGGACATTTGAAGAATCTACGGACCGACTTGGTCAAACTGGCCAAAACGCGGCAGGACGAGGATGAAAAGTTCGAGATCGCACGCTTCACCGACCTTTGCGAATCCCTGATTCAGGACCTGGAGAGCTTTCTGCTGCAAGAGCAGGCGGATTCCGTGTATTGGGTCGAGACGGCCGGCAGCACAAAAGCAACCGTTCGCCTGCGAAGTGCGGCGGTGGACGTCGGGCCGGATGTGAAGCGGTGTCTGTTCGATAATTACGACTCCGTGATATTGACCAGCGCCACGTTGAGCACCGGCGCAGCCGCCGATGAAAGCGCCTTCGATTTCTTCGCGGGGCGAATCGGGCTGGATGACTTCGACGCCCTCAAGCTCGGCTCGCCCTTCGATTACCAAAAGCAGGTGACTATGTACATCGAGAAAGACCTGC
>Ga0307380_10005354_pt1 | contig 17036 bp, 18 predicted proteins | sample UN3MG_FD_202239 | JGI IMG/M metagenome (GOLD analysis project Ga0307380, IMG submission 202239) | Soil microbial communities from Risofladan, Vaasa, Finland - UN-3 | ecosystem: Environmental > Terrestrial > Soil > Coastal area > Acid sulfate soil | place: Finland: Risofladan, Vaasa | collected...
CATGAACTTTTCCGAGGAGCGCGACTCGCGCGAGAGCACCACGCCTTCCTTGGGAAAGTGGATTTCGACCTCCAGCTCGTCCACCGTCACCCAATCCTTGAGGTTGCGGTAGAGCCGGTCGGTCTTCTCGACCAGCATCACGCGCACCGCCTGATCGGCCTTCAGATAGGCGACCATCTCGCCGAAGGCGGCGCGGCCGGTCTGCTTGGCGGTCTCCACGTCCACGTATTCCTGCATGACCGCGAAGCCGTTGGCGGCGGCATATTCTTTGAGCAGTTTCAACTGCGCCGGGATCGAGAAGCCTTCCTTCTCCTGCTCCTTGGAGGAGACGCGGGCGTAGATCACCGCGTGGCGGCGGGCGGGATCAGCGGGTGCGGGTTTTGAAGCTCTTTCCATATCGTTTAGTGTAACCTAAACACACTCGGATCGCAAGCGGCAATGGTGTCGGAATCATCGCGCCCTTTGCCCGTTCGGATCAAGCCGGGAACGCCCAATATCCAGCCCTCGACCTGCGCCACCGTGCGTTCAGGCGGCGAAAGATCGGGTTTGAGGAACGCCGCAAGGCTGCCATCGCGGTCGGCGCGCGACAGCCAGGCGGCGATGCTGAAGGCGTCATGCTGGTCGCCGGTGCGGTTCTCCCTGGCGAAACCGCGGCTCCAGAGCGCCGGATAGACCTCGGCGATGGCCGAGTGCCCGGCCGGAATGTTCCACCCGTCGAACGGCCAGAAATGGACGCGGCTCCCGAGACGCTGCCGGATGAAGCGCAGCCAGGGAATCCCGGTATGGGTGGATTTCGCGACCGATCCCTGCACGTCGAAGTGAAACACCGATTTCGCGCCGCCCGCGCGTTCCTCGGTCAGGCGCCGCCACCGCGCGTTGCCCACGCGCGCTGCACCATTGCCTACCGACCCATCGCGGACGAAATCGACATAGGTGTTGTCGTCGTCGGTCGGCCAGTGGCGCTGGAAATCGTCAAGGAAGGAGGGCCAATCAGGTTCCAGCCCGTGAACCTCGAAATAGCGCAGCGGAAACGAAAAGCCGTGGTCGATGCCAACCAGCGTGGGCGCATCCTCGGCCAGCCGCTCCACCACCCATTCGGCGATGCCCTTGCGCGTCCAGTATTTGCGCGGGCTCGGCGGCGGCGGAACCTCCACGGGCGGCGCATCGCCCTCGGCCATATAGACGCGCAAACCCTTGAGGCTCGCGGTCGGGGTTTCCGCGCCCGAATAGTCGATGCCGATGGTGCGGGCAAAGGCGGGCATGGGTTCAATCAGGAATCATCATAGCTGCGCTTGATGAGCGGCATCGCCCGTTCGAGGTCTTCAGGCTTGGTCAGCGTGATCTCCAGATCACCCGTGCCGAAATGCCCGACCTTGGAAACATCTCGCGTGAACCCCGGCTCAAGCGGCACGCTGGTGGGATCAACCTTGACGAACACCAGTATCTTGCCCGTCGTAGGCCGGAACTCGACGCAGGCGAAGTTCTTGATGCGTTTGAAGGCGATATAGAACCGCAGCGTGGTCTCCTGCACGTCATCGCCGAGCGCCAACAGATAGGCCCGCAACGCTTCGAAGCGGTCGATCATGGCGGCGTCGAGGTCTTCCATCACGGCGCTGATGGTTTTGTATTTGCCAGGCGCCGCGCCTTCGCCGCCCGGTGCGTAATAGCGCGGTGCCTTGCCGCTTCCGTCGTCGAAATAGTTCTGAAGGACGATCTGCTCTGTTTCATCCGTCAGGCCCTTCCAGCCGCGATAGCGCGCCCACAGATCGGCCGGCGATGGGAAGGCGTCGAGCCCGAGATTGGCTTCCCGCGGATTACTGGCGCCGGTGCGATCGTGGAACACGAAGCCGTCGCCGTTCGAGGAGAACACGAAGGGAATTTCGAGCGTGGTGGCGTAATCGAGCGCCTGTTGCATCCCGTCGCCCACGCTGTGGGAATTGTCCTTGGCCTCGATCAGCGCCAACGGAATGTTGGGCTTGAAGTAGAGGACATAGTCAGCGCGCTTGGCCTGGCCGCGCGTGACCAGCTTTCCGCGCACGATGATGCGGCCCTTGGTGAAGCTCACCTCCTCGCGGACTTGCAGCATCTCGTCCCACCCCGCCCGACGCAGGGCGGGCGTGATGCACTTGGTGCAAATGTCGCGTTCGCTGAGGCTGCGTTTGTCCACCCTGCGCGAATCCTTGGGTTTCCAAAAACCGGGCTCACTATAGCCGCGAACCCAAGGAGGCGCCCACCCGCTGCGCACCCGGAAAAATGGCCCTGCCGCGGGCGAAATGCCGGGCCTTTGCCGCCCGCATCGGCTGATTTGCCGGGAAGAAACCAAGGCCCGCGCGACCGTTTTGCCAAACGGATCAGCTCTCGTTGCTTCCCTGCCGCAGGTCCTTGAGGCGCAGTAGCATGGTGAGCATCCGTTCGAGCTTGCGGTCGAGATGCACCTCGTAGCGGCCAAGCCGCTCCAGCTTGTCCGGGTCGAGCGCCTCGCCGAACGCCTGCTCGCGGATCAACGGCCGGTTTGCCAGTTCTTTCTTGCGGTTCTCGAACCACGGCATCACCGTCCCTTCGAGGAAGCGGCGTAGGCCCTCGACATCGGCGGTGGCTGGCTCTTCGCCTTCTCCGAGTTCGTCCGGATCGCCGGCCAGCGTATCCGCCCACCAAGCTTGCGTATCTTCACGCAATGCCGCCAGCGCGGCCTCATAGGCATCGTTCCGGCTGGAGTCGAGCAGTTCGAGGGCGTGGCGCGTCATGGCCTCGTCGGTCTCCATTTCGGCGATGTCCTCGTCGGTGTCCGCCACCGTGGCGCGGATCGCATCGACGACGCGCTCAGACTGCCCGGTGGTGTCGAGATGCACCAGCGCCACCTTTACCGTCTCGCGGTAGGACGCCAGCGTTCCCTCAAGCCCGCGCCGGTGAGTGGCAGCCTCAGCGAGGCGAAGCCTCCGCTTGCGCCAGAGGATGCCGGCGATCTCCTCGACGAGGTGCTCCTCGGTCGGACCCTGCGGGGCGTGCTCGGCCACCAGCGCCTCGACAACGGCCCGGTATTCATCCGCACTCTCCCAGGGCAGGACCGTGTAGCGCGACAGCACACCGTGGCGCAGCGCATTGAAGCGGGTAATGTCGGTGCCGCCAGTCTCGGCTGGCAGCGTGGGCTTAGTCTCAGTCATCGCCAGAAACTCCTCTTGCGTTGGGGGTTGTCGATCCGTGCCAGCAGCCGCGCAGCCTTGAGCGCAAAGGCTTCGTCGGCGAGCATCTCGGCCTGGAATGCCCGCTCGCACAGCCGCTCGTAGGTCTGCCGCCACATGCCCTTGGGCTTCTCGGGGAACGGCTCGTCCATGCCGGGATCGCCGCCAAGGCGCAGTCTGATCTTGTTGGCGCTCCTGACAGCCCGGTCCCCGTGGCCCTCCCTCTGGCTCGCATGGGCGAGGCGATAGCAATGCCGACACAGGAAATAACGACCTGGACCATGCAGCTTGGCGACGCGCCGCCCGCAGGCGAGCCCGCTCACCACGCCGGGGCAAATGAAGTAAGGCCGCGTCCCGCCGAAGCGGCAGGGAACGCGGACGATGCGGACGATCTCGGCCACGTCCTCCCACTCGCCGCCGCCGATGCGCACGCGATAGGTCAGATGCAGCCGGTCGTGCTCGGCGCGCAGATTGATCGAGGCGACGTTCTCGCCCTCGTGCTTCCACTGCCAACCGCCCGCCCAGCCGGAGCGAAGGCAGCCCTCCCGGTGAAGTCGGTTCACGTCGATCGACCGGCAGGCTTCCACCGTGTTGCGCCCCGATCTGCTCGACCGTCCTGATCCGAAGCCGCCCATCATGCGCCTCAGTTTTTTCCGAAATCGTCTGGAAACTCGGTCGGCGGCACGACCCCCATCTCCGCCAAGGCGGCAACAGCCTCGGCCTCGCGCCCGGTTACCCATGCAGGCCAGCAGCGCGAATGCAGCCATGCATGGCCGGTGTTCTCGATGCCGAACGGCAGCAGCGGATCATGAGCATGGTTGCCGTCACCGCAGCCGAGACAACGCCCTGGTAGCGAGCGCACCAGATTGCGGTTGAGCCACTCGGCGGCGCAGCAAGCGAAGGCGCGGGCCTCGGCCTGATCGCGCGGTAGCCCGCCATCAAACTCGCCGATGCCAGCCCGCTCGTCGAAGAAGACCTGCCAGTCCTCGGCCGACCAGCCGTCTTTGGCTGACCGCAGCAGCGCCACGATCTCGGCCTTGTGGCGCGACAACGCGTCGAGCACGGCAGCCGGCGGCGGCAAGGACGCCTCCAACACCAGGTCGTCGCTGTCGATCCCGAGATGGATGCCGGCGGCGCGTGCCGTTCTGAGGGCTTCAGCCGCGCTCATAGCCGTGTACTCCAGCCCGGCGCACCAGTTTTTTCCGGCGCAGATTGGGGCCGGCATTTTGCGTCCACACCGTCCGCAGCGATCCCAGCATTGTTTTTCAAGGGCTTGGCGCGGACGGTCGGATCATTGCCCTGCCCGCTTCCGTCCGCATCGTTGGCTACCGTCCGCAGAGGTGCAGCCGCCAATCCATTGGCGGGATTGGGTTTCGGCGTTGACGTGGACGACGCGGACGATGCGGACGGTTGAGCCCCGGCGTTTTCTAGCGCGGGGTGGCTCGGGGTGGTGGCGATGTTGATTGTGCGGGTCCGCGCCCGGCCCTCCCGCTCGAAGCTGATCTCAATGCCGATCTTGCGCAGGAAGGTTGCCGCCCGGCGCAGCCGCCCCGCCAGCGCCCTCGGGCTATCCGGCCAGGTCTTGGACTTGGCGACGCGCTCGCCCACCACCTCGCCCAACGCACCCAGAAGGTCCGAGGCGGTTCCCGTCCACACTGCCCGCGTCGCCATGACGCCGCGCACAGCAGAGGCAATCGGGTCTGCCTCGATCACGCTCTCAACCGCCTCGTCGCGGTTGCCGCAATAGGCCGACCAGAAGGTGCCGGCGGGCCACAGCGCGGTCTCGCAGGCCGTCGCCCACAGCGCGAAATCCGCCATGCGCGGCAGTCTCTCCAGCCGCGTCTCCGGAAGCCGCTTTAGTCCCTCCACCACGGCGTCGAGCAGCACGCCAAGGATGCGCGGGCATTCGGCCTCGAACGCGGCCCAGAGTTCCGCCTCGGGGCGGCGGCGCTCCTCCGGGATCGGCTCCAGAGTCAGCAATACGGCACGGTCGGCAAGGTCGGGCCGGGTGACGATGTCCTCGATGCCGTTCAAGATCACCGGCCGGGTGGCGTCGAACAGTACCTCGTCCTGGTCGGTATAGAGCTGGCGCACCGCGAAGCCGCCGCCGGTCGCCAGCCGGCAGAGCGTGTCGGAAATCCACGGCCGGAGGCCCGACACGTTGTCGAAGGCCAGCACGTGGCCATTGCTGGCGGCTATGAATAGGTCACGATCCTCGCGTGGCAGGGCACGCAAGGGCGCGGTGTTCGGATCGAGCAGCGCCCGCAGGATCGAGGAGAAGGTGGACTTGGCCGATCCCTGCTCGCCTGACAGCACGATCACCGGATATGGACCGCGATTGCGCAGAACGGCCAGCGCCCATGCCACTACCAGCACGAAGTCGGCGTCGGACTGGACGTTGAGGAAGGAGCGCAGCATTTCGACTGATCCGCCGGTTACCGGGATCGACAATGGTTGCATTCCAGCGGCGCGACGAAATCGCACCGGTGGATTGTCGATAACCCTCCAGCCGGTGGTGTCGATCTCCACCGCTCGCCAGGTCTCGTCACCAAGGTCGAGATAGAGCCGGCCGTCCAGACCGCCGACGCGAATATGAACGATGCGTTCAGGCGCGTCGAAATGCGCCTTCGCCTCGATCACGTTGAGCGCCGATTGCAGCGCCTCGGAACTCGGTGCCCCCTGCGTCGCATCGAAGAAGCGGCGCGCCAGCCAGCGGCGGAAGCCCTTGGCGCGGATAGGCCAGGTCTCGCGATGACCGTTGATGTCTAGGTCGGCGAAGCCGGTGCTGTCCGGTGTGTGAAACAGTTCGGCCGATTGCGCGAGTTCGATCAGGATGTCGGCCTGAGTAGGCCCGCGTCCGCCGGTGTCGCCACTTTCCTCGGCGATGGCTTCATCGAGCGCAGTTATCCGGCATCCCGCCTTTTTCAACTTTGAACGCAGCGTTTCGAACGCAGCGCGGTCATCCTTCTTCAACGCAGCGAGCCGCTCCAAAGCGTCCGGTTCAAAGGGTGCACCGGGGTCGGTCGCGGTCTTCTCGACCAGTCCTTCCAGTGGATCGCGGATGTCCTCGGCCGCCTCGATGACGGCGGCGATGAAGTTCTCGGGCTCGACCGGATTGTCGGTGCGGCTCATAGCGCGCCCTCCTCGATGCAAGGAGTGCGGTCCACCAGCATGTCATTGAAATCCATTCCTTGCGGCGGGCGGGCAATGCGCACGCGACGCCCCTCGCGCTTCCATCGCCATGCACAATCACGCGCTGCCGCCTCGCCGGGGTCGTCGCCGTCGGCGAGCACGATCACGTCGCGTACGTCTTTCGGCAGATCGAGCGCGCGAAGCCCGGAGGTCGAAAGTGCCGCCCAGGCCGGATGGCCGGTCGCCTGCATGGCAGCGAGGCAGGTCTCGATGCCTTCGCCGACCATCAAAACATCACCGGCTCGAGCGAGCCGCACAGCGCCACCACGACAGGGACCAAGCATCATCTTCTGCCGATCGATCGGCACCTTGCCTGCGCCATTTCGAGCGAGGAAGGTGCGGTGGATGGCCAGCGGCGTGTCGTCGGCCCCGCTCGTCACCAGCGCCACCATCGCCGGCCAGATGCTGCCCGACGGGTGTTTTAGCCCGGCATGGAAACGCAGCGTGAGCGGCGGTGGAAGGTTCAGGCCGCGCGAGACGAGATAGGTCTCGACCGGCGTGCCAGTCGCCGGGATCGTGGATTGCCAGATCGCGAGTGCGGCCTCAGTGCGTTTGGCGTCGTCGCGATCCGGCTGGGTATTGGCACCAGCACGCGGCGCGGGGCGCCTGAGCCTAGTCTGGCCGTTCTCCGCCCACAGTCCGCGCGACCTGAAAGCCGCGATCACCCGCTCCTGGTCGCAGCCCGCATGGCAGCGCACCAGCACCTTGCCGTCGTCGCTTTCACGGATCGACAGGCTCGGCTCCCGATCATCATGGGCCGGGCAGCGCGCCGTCCAGCCTTGGCCCGCCTTCCGGCCGCCGAGGGCCTTGGCGATGATTTCAGCGTTCATGGCGCACCCCCTTGTCGTCGGAGGTCGCCCCATCACCATTGTCGTTGGCTGGATCGGGCAGATCAGCCCGCGACCATTCGGCCAGGATGGAAAAGAAGCCGGTGATGTTTGCGGCGATCTGCTTCGCCTCGTCGCGGCTCAGGTCGTGCCCGATGCGCGGCTGCCAGACCTCACGGGTCCGGTCGATCAGGTCGTCATGGAAATTGTCGTTTGCAGCTTTCACCGAAGACCTCACGGGCGGTTCCTCGCCGCTCCGTGCTCCTGGTCTCCGGTCTCGGACTCTCACCGATGACCCTAGACCTACGTGATTTGCATCTTGAGCGTCCCCATCGCAGGGATCGCCGTTATTAGAACTGCGTCAGCGCGGCAGTTCTTCCTCGGGGATCGTGAACTTGTGGGACTTGCCCGCTTCAATCACGATCTCACGTCGGTTGCCCTTGCCGATGGCGCTCGAAATCGCGCACCGGAAGTGACCATGACGGAGCCCGTCGAGAAACACTTGCAAGAGGCGATCAAACGCCTCGCGGAATTGTGGCCCGCCGGATTGCCCTGCGTCTTTTTGGGTAGATTGGTTATGCATTGTGCAGCAGTGCCTTCATGTCTTTGATGGTGGAGGAAAACGTGAGTGGCCGAACAGCCGCGCCGTCGCGGTAGAACGCCAACACATCGTTGCGCCGTGTGGGGCGATCGCGGAACACAAAGACCTTCCGCCGCCCTTCGGCCCGCAGGTCGATGAGTTCGTAGCCGGTGCAGCGCAGGAAGCAGGCGAGATAGAAGTCGCGCGTGTCGAACAGGCCGGGACCGCCCCTAGCGCTCCGCGTCTCCGTTCCTTCTTCTGCGTGTTCAGTTGACACTTTACATCTCCCTCAAAAAAACGACGATGACTATGTGCTAAAAGCCAGCGACTGCTGGCGAGGATTGTCGATGAGCAACAAGCCAAGTTGCTCTAAGCGGAACCGCATTGCTTGGACTGAGACATCGAACGCCTCTGCCATGGGCGCGCTAGCCCTGTAGAAGAAGTACTCAAGCGCTCGACCATCAAAGGCATCTGCGACAGGCGCAGCTAATGGTCCTAACCCTCTCCACCCTATGGGTGGTTTCGCCCAATCCGAATCCGAATCTCGGAAGGCCGAAAAGACCATTGGATTGGAACGCGAGAACAGCTCACGCCAAATGATTCGCACCCATCCTTCCGGCATCAGCAGGCTGGCAGCAAACAAATCCGCCTGCCGCTCAATCGGTTCCTTGGCCTGGCTCGCGCGACAAATCACTGTTGGGGCATGGCCATGGCCAAACAGGTCAGCCTCCTGCTGAGCTGGCGAAGTCAGGTAATCCTTGTGAAGGCACCAGTGGCCAACCTCGTGAGCCAAGGTGAAACGGTATCGACCTTCCCGCTCGGGGTGCTCGTCCGGATCGAGGCTTTCGTCAATGAAGACTTCCCCGCTTTCAGCCCATAGGGCCCCAAGGACCTCTGGCTCTTCGCCGTCCCTTGGGATACGCAGCTTTCCGTGCAAATCATCGAAATCAAGCGTCAACCTAAGATGTTTTTCGAGAACTTCTTCTATCGGAACCGGCGGCTTAATGCTTCCGCCGTTTCGCAGGCCCCCGAAATCGACCAATAACAGCGCGGCCGAAGTTTCGATTTCTTTTTTAGATAAGAACGGAACAGCGATACCCATTACGCAACCTCATTTGCATCTGTTACTCGAATTACCGACTTTTCGCCTTACGAGTTTTCTTCGTCAGCTCACGCCACTCATCTGTCGTTAGCCTGCCGCTTGCTGACCTCAAGAAGTTGGCCATTTCGCGCGGTTGACTTCGGATGATCTCCGTCAAGTCCGACGATACCTTCCCCGCCCGCGCCAGCAGTTCGTCGGCATCGAGATCAAGGATCACGGCGATCTTGCGCACCTTGTCCTCGGCCGGCGGCGGGAACTCGTCGCGCTCGACCTTCGAAAGATAGGTTGGGCTGACACCGATCATTTTTGCCATCTCGCGCAAGCCGATCTCCTTCGCCTCTCGCTCCCGGCGGATGAACGCACCAAATTTTTCCCTCCCGTCCTTCATGGCTCCTTCTCCGTCTTGTGTTTAGGTGTCACTTTACACCTGATTCGCGCCTGGTTGTCAACCAATGGCTAAACATGGTCGTCGCAACGACCTATTCCGCTAGCCGCATCTCCCGGATATCCTCCAAACGAGGTATCCCTAATGACAGAGCCGAACTGGATTGCCGCATTTCTTGAAGGTGCCGCGACAGCCAACTTGTGCACGCGCATCCACTGCACAACCTGCGGAGCCATCGATTTCCGAAGGGGCCTCATTCGGAAGGCCAACGATGCGCAAGGCACAGACGTTCCAGCATGGAATGATTCCCTTGCTGAAGGCACTGCCGAAGGACTAGCTCACCTGCCAGCCGATCTCATCCAGACGCATGTTGAGGCGTTGCGCCTTGTGTTCTTTGAGCTGTGGTCGAATCTCGGAGACGCGGCGTTCAAGAGGATAGTCGAAGCGCGCGTTAGGGAGACGCCTGCCGGAAGCGTGCTCCAAACCATGCAGGAGCACTACGCACAAGTTGAACTGAGTCGTCGCGCCGAAGCTGAACGGTGCGATCCAGCAATTTCTCAGAAACGGCGCGAATCCAGGAAAGCCGAAAAGGCAGCCGCTCATGCTGCTCGACTTGCCGCTAAACTTGAGCGGGATCGAATGTTCCGCGCGAATGACTCGCAGCCTTACGGCCAAAGGAAGTCTTAGCCCCTATTCCTCTAAACGTGATTGTGCCGTTCAAAGTTAAACAAGCCCGGTCGCCCGGCTTCGCGGACAACATTCAAGTAAGGGCCAAGCCACTAAGCTTGCGTTCCCCGATCCTTGTTGCATTCCTTGCTCTTTCTCTCGTGCAGGGTTCTCGACGAGTCAGAAAGCTGCCGATCCCGTTGCTGCTATGCCGACGCTCCTTGTCACTGGCAGCAGGGGATGACCCGGGGGTCGTAGGCCGGCTGCGAGTTCGGAATGCCGCCGCCGAAATCCTGTGGGACGGCGTAGAAGGCCTGCGTCCACGCCTCGACGTCCAGCGGCTCGAACAGGCTTTCCCGCGGCTCGTGGCGGATCGGCTGGCCCGGATTGACGTCGCGCAAGACCTCGCCGCCATCGACGACCACCGTGCCGTTCACGATCACGAAGGGAATGCCCGAGGACGGCAGGTTGCCCTGAGCATAGGTCGCGTTGTCGGTGACCGTCTCGGGGTCGAACACCGTGATGTCAGCGACCATCCCCTCCTGCATCCGGCCGCGCTCCTGCATCGCCTGCAGCCCCGTCAGGCCGAGAGGCCGCGCGGAGTTCCAGCTGAGCTGCGCGAGGCTCTGCATCAGAGGGATCCCGTTCTCGCGCCCCATGCGCAGCGTCAGCGCGCAGGAGCCGGCCCCGCGCGGGTGACTGTTGGGCAGATCTTCGAACGGTGTGTCCCAAGTGATGCTGTCGTCGAGGATCGGCATGCCGTCCGACGCGATCGCCACGTCCGGCATTCGCAGCCAGTCGACGATGGCGCTCTCCGGCATCTTGTAGGCCAGTACGAGCCGTGCGGGCTCGCGGGCGATCATCTCGGCGCGGCTCTCCCGCGTGTACCATTCACCGGTGAGTGCGTCCTGGATGGTCGTCTCGTATTCGTAGCCGAGCTGGTCGACCCAGACCTCCGGCTCGAGGAAGACGGCGTTGAGCGCCGTCGAGCCCGCAGCGTAAGGGTAGAGCTCGCCCCAGACGTTCATGCCCTGCCTCCGCATACCCACGAGCAGCTCGTGCACGAGGTTGTAGCCGGGGTTGTTGAAGTGGCAGGCGATGGCCGGGGCGCCGACCGCGGCGGCGTTCGCCAGCATCTCCTGGATGCCGTTCACCTCACTGGTGTCGGTGCCGGGCGTGTAGCGGAAATGGAACCCGCAGGGCCGCCCGTAGCGCCCGGCGACGCGCTGGATCTCGTACACCTCGCGCGCCGAGGCGCCGTCGCGCATGTAGCCGAGCGTCGAGCCGATGCCGACGGCCCCCGCGGCGAGGCCGGCGTCGAGCAAGCGCAAGATCTCGTTGCCCTGGTCGAGGTCCGGGCGGGTCAGGGACCAGCCGGTCCTGTCCGAGCCCCGGTGGTTCAACATCTCGGGTGCATCTTCCGTCGTGATGCCGTCGAGAACCAACGTCCGCGCGAATTCGTGCGCGGTGGCGCAGCCGTAGTTGATCTGGTTGGCACCGGCGCGTGCGGAGTACCAGTTGTCCACCAGCGGCCCGTGCGTGCCGATCTCGAGATCCATGACGGTCGTGCGCCCATCGAGCAGCGCGAGCTTGTTGCCCATGGGCCGGGGCCAGTGAAAATGCGTGTCGATGAAGCCGGGCGCGACGACATGGCCGCTCGCGTCGATCTGTCGGCCGCCCTCGAGGGGGTCGGTCGTGATGGCGACGATCCGTCCGTCCTTAATGCCGACATTGGCGATCTGATCGAACCCCGTCTCCGGGTCCATCACGCGGCCCCCGCTAATCACGAGGTCGAACCTCTCCGTCACCTGCGCGACCGCGCCTCCCGCGGCGCTGAGCGCGACCGCCGCCGCCGCCGCCGCCGCCGCCGCATTGAACTCCCGGCGGGTCATCTCACTGTTGCTCATGTCTTCGATCTCCCGTGACTGCCCTCTCAGATCGGGCCAGGCTTAATCCGACATCCGCCGGATGACCGGCACTTCGGGCCAGATTGACGCCCGGGGGCGGGCGTTGGCAAGCCCGAGCCTTGCCGTGAGCGACCAGATGGCCCGGCGGCCGGTGAAATCGGCGCGGCGCGTGCCGGATGCTCTGATATCGTCCTCGCCAAGACGCACCTCTGCTGTGGTTTTCGCTGGAACTCATGCGGCCGGCCCATTCACGCCGGCGCTGGAGGTGGCTGCGGCCGCAGTTCCGCGATCAGTCGCAGAATCTCGGCGAACATGTTCCTCGTCACGGCGACCTCGGCCATCTGGAAAGCGACATAGCGGCCGTGGCTGACGAGCTTGGCGCCGACCTTGATCAGCTTCTCCCTCAGGCTGGTCAGCGACCAGTCTTTGATCGGCTCCGGCGTCGCCAGCGTGCGCAGGAAGTTGCCGAGATTGTAGGCGAGGGCATGAAGCTGAAGCCGGACCGCGTTGGCCGCGAACGTCCGGCATGACAACCGCGTCCACTTGATCGCGCCCTTGCCCTCTTTGATCCATTGCTCGCATGTGCCGCGTTGATTGTAGAAGGCGACCACCCGCTCGGCCGGGCGCGACAGGTTGGTGACGATGAAGCCGACCCGCGGAACAAGCTCGCCCGGATGCCATTCCACCTTGGCGACCACCCGGCGCGGCTTCGTCCAGCTTCCGGCTTGATAGGTGAAGCTGGCGTGGAACCGACGCACATGGCTCGGGGGACGCCCGACCGGGCGCGTCAACAAGTAGCCGATCCTCGCCTGAAGGACCTGGTTGGTGGGAATGCGGATCGCATACTTGATTCCCTCGGCTTCCAGGTACTCGTAGACCCCCGGCATCGCGAAGGCCGCGTCGGCACGGAAATAGAGGCGCAAGACCTTGCCGCGATAGCGTGCCACGACCGGGGCCAGCACGTCCTGCCAGCCGTCGGCGCTATGGACGTTGCCGGGACGAAGCTCACAGCGTTCCAGATCACCGAACTGATTGAACACGAACAGCGGGTGGTAGCAGGTGCAGGCGTAGTGACCGTTCCAAACGCTCATCTCCTGCTCGCCGTGGGTCGGACTGACGCTCGAATCCATGTCGAGCACGATGCCTCGCGGCGGACGGCGGCCATGAACGCCGTCGATCCATTGGCCGGAGAGGTCGGCGAGTGCCGAGAGGTTGTTGGACGCCGCGAGCCACTTCGTCTCGAAGCGGCCCATCTGGCTCGGTGAGGCCGCTGAACCCTGAGCCGCCTTGCCACCGACGATCCAGCGCATCGCCGGATCATGGCGCAAGCGCTCGGCATCGTTCACGTCGTCATATCCGGCAAGTCGCCCGAATACCGACTGCCGAAGCAGCCCGACCAGCCCGTGGCGGCCGTTCCCGCCGGTGCGTGCGTCGGCGAGCACGTTCGCGGCCATTGCGCTCAGACCGAGGGCGTCGTCGAGTTCTCGATAGGCCAGCAATCCGGCATCGGAGGTGATCCGGGAGCCATGGAACTCCAGCTTCACGCGGCGGTCGAAATCGAGCCGGAGAGGCCCATCCACCGATTCACCCGTTGGGTTCTCCAAAATGGCCTCGTGCGATCCAGATTAAGTTATTGATTCTTATATCTGAATCTCCACGAAATTGCGGCAAATTACGGTGTCATCCGGCGAATGCGGGCTTAGGCCGTGTACTCATTAAAATCACCGGATCGGTGATCCGCGAGATGTCCGCTTCCGAGTGAACTTCGGACGAGGTCGCGAGACGCACGAATGTCGCAGACGTGCCAGAAGCTGACGTGGTAGCCCTTAGCCGAACACTGGCATCCCCTCCCTAAACACTCTCGATCCTGCCGCGATAAGCAATGCCATACCGAGTAGCATCACTGCTGCGCCAGTTACTGCCTCGACGCGCAGAAGCGAGCGTATCGCTTTACTCGTTGGCATTGAGCGCCGCGCGGTCTCAACGGCAATCGCTCTCCAGAGAACTAGGAGCGCAACTATAAGAAAGAGGACGGCGACCGCTATGTTGATCCCAATCGAATTTCTTTCCAACACGCCGCTCCCTCCCGTCAGGCCTGCGAGTAAGAGCCAGGCGGTCGTCGCACCAAAACCGATTAACCTCGTGAGTTTTTCCATATGTGAGACTACTGCCGACCCGATCGCGCGCATATCTTTGCCGCGCCAGATTGCTCGCAAGCGATGATCAGCTTCGACCGGCAGCAATGTCTGCCTGGGTCAAGTGTGGACGGCTCCCTCTTGGCATTACTTAAACAGCAAACCGCAATTTGAAACTTAGATACCGATGACAGGAGCCGTTCAAAGCCTCAAACGCATACCAAACGACTAGGGACATTCCGAGTCGCGCACGAAGCGTGCCTTAACCCAGCCTTTCGTCACTCGGTCCCCGTTGTAATGCGTTACGGGACACCATCGGCGCGGCCAGGCCCGGCTCTTCGGGATGCACTTTCCGTCGAGATGAATAATTCCATGACGGCCGGGTGCCAATCTGTCCACGATCATCGATGAGGCTGACGAACGGGCGCGTAAGTTCAGGGCATCGTTGGAGGCAACGTTGGCAACGACGAGGCATCCGGGGCCAGACGTCGCAAGAGACGGTGAGACGGAGCCGAAGACAAGAACTAAAGTGACTATGATTCTGAGCACGAGAGGCTCCTTTTGTGTGTCATGTGCCCCGCAACACCTGGTGAGCCGTCACCGCGATTGCGGCATGACTGTCAGCATCTTCCCGTGGCTCCACACAACAGCTTCATAGCAAACCTGGGCGCCAGCGCCGCCACACCATCCACCGTCACGGGCAATCAACAGGATGGGACGACCCTCCCAGTCAATCATTCGCCAGCCCTCCGCTTGGAATGACCAGATTTCGTCGCCCACGATGGCGTGGAGTGTGCAGCCCCCACTGCCACAGTAGAGTGACTTTGCCGAGGAGCATTGGAAGTCGCTTTCGTCGATGACCCTATCTGGGATGCCGTCATCGGTCAGATCGATCCTGCTGACCGCCTTGCCTTGATCAAAAACACCGTTTTCGTAGCTCTCGCAGGCCAGACGTGCCTTGGAAATAATTGTCGCGCCTGTATCGGCGGCCAAGGCAGGCGCCGAAAACAGACAAACCAGGCTTATCCCGAACAGCAATCTGACCATTTTAGCCGCAGCCCCTTTATGCACGTCGTTTAAACGCGCCCAAACGACAGATCAAAACGAGAATGACGAGATTGACGGCCGGCGCGAGGACGGCGAGCGTGGGCCAAAGCGGCTCAGGGAAGACATCGATCATTCGGTTCCAAGGCCAGCCCAAAGGCACCAAGAAGATACCCGCTAGCGGTCCGGACGGACTGCCGAAAAGACCGAAAGTCCCGACGATGAACAGCCCCGCCGCCAGCGCATACAGGACAGAAAAGCCAATCACAACGAGACGACAGGCGAGGTGCATTTAAGGCCCAATGGGTTTTCCGCTGAGCGCCAAGCCCCCGCCTGACCGTCGAACTAGATCAGCCACCGAAGATCACAGCATCGAAAATCTCGTAGCGCTCATCGCCAATGCGCACGATGCTGACGTCATCTTTCTTCTCTGCCGAAAACTCGCCTGGGTCCGCTTCGCTGGTATCAGCCCCCGTCGCGTTCCCATCCTTGAAGAATATTGTGCGCGTGCGACCGTCGGGCTTGGTCACCGTTACCATGCCGGACCCATTGCCCTCACGTTTCACACCGAAGGGACATGTGCCCGTCGGCTGGTCAGCTCCCATTGCACACGGGATATCGCCGGTCGCGTGGTAGTCAGTGCCCTCGACCAAAGCGTCGTTAGCCAAGGCATCTTCGCCTGCCGGAGGCGCTTTGTCGGCGGCAGTTGGAGCAGCCGCTGGCGCCGGAGCTTCATCAGCAACCTGTGGCGGCTCCGCTTTGCTCGACTGCTCGTCTTGCGTGGTCGCCGTGGGGGCTTCTTGCAGCGCTGACTTGCCTGCATTGTTTTCCTGCTCGGTCGCTGGCGGCGTTTCCTGCACCTCCGACTTTTCTTCCGAGCACGCCGCCAAAGCCAGGACGAGCGTTACTGCGATTGTAGCGTAGAACTTTTTCATGATTTTGCTGCCCCCTTAGCGGCACTTTGGATGAGTCTTGATGTCACTGACCTCGTAGACTTTGCTGTCTGCATTGGTCAACTGGATGCACTGCTTGGTCGCGCGATTGTAATAGATCCCATAGATCGTCTCGCCTGAGGTCATCGTGTCAACATTCGTAAAGCCGCGCGCAGTCATCTGATCGATCGCCTTAATGGCATCCATGCCTTTTAGGTCAGAGAGGTTCACACCTTTGCCTTTGGACTTTGCCGGGCTTGTCTCCGCCTTCTTGGCGGTGCCGGTGACGATCATCTCAAGGCGATAGTTGGCCACCTCATCCCGGCGCGCCGCGTTTCGCATCATGTAGACACGGATCTTGTAGGCGCCGCTCTTCGGCAGGGACCCCTCGAACTGATTGCCGCTGGTGGAACCAACGAACATCGCGACTTCGCTTTCGCCGGGCGCCAAGACGTTGAAGTAGCTTGAGGGGTTGTCCGTGGCCATGCTGACATTCATCTGCTGGCCCTTGCTGGCCTCGAGTACGTAGTCGACGGTCTCGTAACCTTTGATCTTGCCCTTGATGGTGGCGCTGCTTGCGCCGGGCTTGAAGTGAACCCGTTCGGTGCGGATGTCGTCGCGGGCAAAGGCTGTCGATGTCGCAAAGGCGACGAGCGCCGCCAAAAGCAGCGTCTTACGTGTCACGGCGTGGAGCATAAATCCCTCGGTCTGAGTTGAAGTGCCTTATCTCTAAGGGCTGCTCAGCTATTGACAGATTGGGGCGCGAGTTCGACCACGAATAGCCGTGGACCGATTTTTCTGATGCAAATCAGCGCGGCGAGACAGATGGCCGCTTTGGGTCAATCTGAGAAGTCTCCGCGCCAGCTGGTGAGGTCCGGTCCCGGTGCGATCCCGACATTCCCGTTTCCAGTTGATGCTCCCCGTGGTTGCGTGATTCAAGCTCCGAAAAGGAGCCTTCAACCATGCGATACGCCCTGACGGACAGAGAATGGAACATCATTCAGCCTATCCTGCCAAGCAAGCCACGCGGCATTCCCCGTGTCGACGACCGGCGGGTCATAAACGGCATCCTGTGGGTTCTGCGATC
>Ga0307380_10005361_pt1 | contig 17023 bp, 13 predicted proteins | sample UN3MG_FD_202239 | JGI IMG/M metagenome (GOLD analysis project Ga0307380, IMG submission 202239) | Soil microbial communities from Risofladan, Vaasa, Finland - UN-3 | ecosystem: Environmental > Terrestrial > Soil > Coastal area > Acid sulfate soil | place: Finland: Risofladan, Vaasa | collected...
TGCCGGCAGCTTCCGCCCGGGCGAGGCCTTGGACGCCCGGTACATTCGAGATCACCAGAACGATCTCGGCGGGATAGTCCGGCCCCTTAGCCGCATCGATCAGGGCTTGGAGGTTGCTGCCGCGGCCTGAGACGAGAACGCCGACGCGCTTCTTTGGCGTGACGCGCTTCTTCGGCGTCATGACGCCGACCGAGGCTTGCCCTCAAGACGAACGGCGTCGCCGCCCTCGCGGGCCTGAAGCGTGCCGATGAGGTTCGCGTCGTCACCAAGGGGGCCGAGCGCGGCGCGCACACGATCCACGTCGCCCGGCGCCACAACCACCACCATGCCGATCCCGCAATTGAAGGTGCGGAGCATGTCGTGGGCGCTGAGTCTTGCCTCCACCTGGAGCCATTCGAACACAGGCGGAAAGTGGAGGGCGTCATGGTCGATCACGGCGGCGAGGGTATCGGGCAGCACGCGGGGGACGTTGTCGATCAGGCCGCCGCCGGTGATGTGGGCCAGCGCCTTCACCGCCGAGGTTGTGCGAATCGTTTCAAGGAGCTGGCGCACGTAGATGCGGGTCGGGGTGAGCAGCGCCGCGCCGAGCGTCGTCTCCGGCGCGAAGGGCGCTGGATCGTTCCAATCGAGACCGCTCTCGGCGACCACGCGCCTCACCAGCGAGAAGCCGTTGGCGTGGACGCCCGAGGAGGGCAGGGCGATGAGCGCATCGCCCTCGGCGAGATCGGTGCGCGGCAAAAGCCGGTTACGCTCCACCGCGCCCACGGCGAAGCCGGCCAGGTCGTAGTCGCCTTCCGCATAGAGTCCCGGCATCTCGGCGGTCTCGCCGCCGATGAGGGCACAGCCTGCTTCCTTGCAGCCGGCGGCGATGCTGGCGACGACCGTCGAGGCCACATCCACGTCGAGCTTGCCGGTGGCGAAGTAGTCGAGGAAGAATAGGGGCTCGGCACCTTGGACCACGAGGTCGTTGACGCTCATGGCGACGAGATCGATGCCGATCCCGTCATGCAGCCCGGTCTCAATGGCGAGCTTGAGCTTGGTGCCGACCCCGTCGGTCGCGGCGACGAGAAGCGGATCGTCGAACCCGCAGGCCTTGAGGTCGAACAGGCCGCCGAACCCGCCGATGCCGCCGAGCACGCCCGGGCGCATCGTCTTGGCCGCGAGCGGGCCGATCGCCTTCACCAGCGCGTTGCCGGCGTCGATATCGACGCCCGCATCGCGGTAGGTCAGAGGATCCTGGGAGTCTTGGGATTTCGGGGGCACCTGGCCACTCGGGGTGCAAGTTCAGAAGAATTGGCATAACAATCGTGCCGGAGGAGGCCCGTCAAGGCGGAAAGGCCGTGGCGCTGCCTTATTCCAAGGGTTTAGGGGAGACTCCGGCGCGTAGGCGCCGGGTGCGGTGGCTTGCGGGTAGAGTCCAAGATGCGTTTCAGGCGATTAGAGCGACTTGCTCGCAGATTGAGTCTCCTTGTTCTGGCCGGCTTGGTGGCGCTGGTCGCGGGCATGAGCGCGGCGCGCGCGGCGGACAGCCTTTACAACGTCGCCAAGGTCTCGGTGGACACCACGGCCAAGAATGCCGTCGCCGCCAGGACCAACGGCATGGCCGAGGCCGAGAGTCGGGCCCTGAAGATCGTGCTCGGGCGGCTCGTGCCGCTCGGCGCCCAAGAGCAACTGCCTGAGTTCACTAAAGAGGAGGTCGAGCAGCTGGTCAGCGGCGTCGCGGTCCGCAAGGAGCAGACCTCGACCACGCGCTACCTCGCCATCCTCGACGTGAACTTCCACGATTATGCAGTGAAGCAGCTGCTGGCGAGCTACGGCATCCCCTATAGCGAGGAGCGCGGGCCCTCGATCTCTATCCTGCCGCTGATGCTTGCGGGCGACAGCGTGACGGGCGAGGGCAAAGAGGGGTGGCGCCAAGCGTGGGAGGACCTCGACATCTCCCACAGCGTGACCCCGGCGACCATCTTGCGGCCACGGGCCGATCTCGACGCAGGCACCGTCAAGGCGGTGCTCGCGGGCGATACCGAGTCGTTTGCCGCGATGCAGAGCGCTTACGGCTATGGCGGGCTCGTCATCGCGGTGGGTGAGGTGAAGGGCGGCACGTTCACGACCCAGCTGGTGGGCGAGGACGGTGTCGGTGCGATCAATTTCAATCAGTCCGAGGCGATCGGTGGCGATGCCAAGGCGGCGGCGCAGAAAGCGGCCGCGGCTGCGCTGGCGATCCTGGAGAACCGGTGGAAGGTGATGCGCTCAGGCGGGCCGGCGCCCGCGGATGCCGCCTATGAGGACAATCCGCCTGCACCGGGGCTCGAGGAGCAGCCGGCTGAGCCCACGGAAGTGCCCCGCAATGTTGCCGCGCTGGTTGAGTTCTCCGGCCTAAGGGATTGGCAACAGATTCGAACCAGGCTGACCCAGATCGCGGGCCTCCAGGGGCTCGAGGTCAACGCGCTGTCGGCCCGGGGTGCGTCGGTCACGTTCGATTTCGCCGGGTCGCTCGACCGGCTTCAGGCGGCGCTTGGCCAGAATGGATTTGCGCTCGATGAGAGAGATGGCGCGTTCGTCCTCCGCTCCCAATAGGGCCGAAAAGGACCGGATTGGGCCCCTTGGCGCACAGAATCTGCTAGAATTGCTAAGTGACGGTCCCGCCAAGACGGGCCAATATGGGAGAGGGCTGGAGACGCGCTGGTGAATATCCCCAACACGCTGACGCTGGGTCGGATCGTGCTCGTGCCGCTTCTGGTGTGGCTGATCATCGATCAGCAGATGTTCGCGGCCTTTCTCGTGTTCATGCTCGCTGGTCTCTCCGACGCGGCGGACGGCTATCTCGCCAAGCGCTTCGGTTGGCACACGGAGCTCGGCGCCTATCTCGATCCCATCGCCGACAAGGCGCTTCTGGTGACGATCTACGTCACCTTGGGGCTCGCCGGGCATCTCCCCGTGTGGCTTGTCATCGCGGTGGTGAGCCGGGACATCCTCATCGTCGGCGCGGTCGTGCTGTCGTGGATGTTGACGCGGCCGGTGAGCATGCAGCCCCTTCTCATCAGCAAGGCGAACACGCTGTCGCAGATCGTGCTTGCGGGGGTCGTTTTGGGCGAGCTCGGGCTTGGCCTCGGCCTCGGAAGCCTCGTTTGGCTTTTGATCTGGGTGACGGGAGCGCTCACCATCCTCTCGGCCGGCGCCTATTTCTGGCAGTGGCTTCGGCACATGGCGAGCTATGAGCCGGCGCCTGCGCCGCGTCCGCGCCGCCAGAAGTCCGCCGGGGTCGGGGACGAGCGCTCGCGGGTCAGGGCTTCGTGACGCTCACGCAGCTCACCTTCGACCTTCCTCACCGCGCCGCCCTTGGCGCGGAAGACTTTCTGGTCAGCGATTGCAATCTCGCCGCCGTCAGGCTGATCGACGCTTGGCCGCAATGGCCGGGTCAGGTGCAGCTCCTGACCGGGCCCGCCGCAAGCGGCAAGACGCATCTCGTGCGGGTGTGGCAGGGGCGTTCCGGCGCTGTGGCCCTCGACCCGGCGCATCTCGGGATCGCTTTGCTCGACCGCCTGATTTCGGGCTCGACCATTGTCGTGGAGGACGCCGACCGCGCCACCTACGACGAAAAGACGCTGTTTCATTTGCTGAACCTGGCGCGCGAGAAGCACTTCTTCGTACTCGTTACCGCACGCCTCGGCCCGAACCGCTGGGACACGGCCTTGCCCGACCTCGCCTCGCGTTTGAGTGCGGTGCCTGTGACGGAGATCGGGGCGCCCGACGAAGCCCTGCTGCGAACCGTGATGCTCAAGCATTTCGCTGACCGGCAGCTCGATATCGATCCCAAGACGCTGGAGTTTCTGGCGCTCCAGGTCGACCGCTCGCTCGAAGCGGCGGCCGCGGCGGTCGAGGCGGTGGACCGGGCGGCACTCGCTTCGGGCCGGAAGATCACCCGCCAGCTTGTGACGGAGGCGCTCCAGGCGACGGCCTCGGCCGAGTAGCGCGTTCCCCCGATTGGCGTTTTCCGTAACGCTAGTGATACATTTGAGCGGGTAACATGCCCGCCCGACCCCTGAGTCCTGACGGAAGGCGAAAACGCACCGGATTACACGAGGTTATTGATGAATTTGCCGGAAAAGGTCGAGCCGAACGGCGCGGACGCCTCCATCGCCGCCTTCGGGCCTGGCCGCTACTTCAATCGCGAGCTGTCCTGGCTCAACTTCAACAAGCGGGTGATGGAGGAGGCCGAGAACGAGCGCCATCCGTTGCTGGAGCGTCTGCGCTTTCTGTCCATCTCAGCCACCAATCTCGACGAGTTCTATATGGTGCGCGTGGCCGGCTTGAGGGCCCAAGTCGTCGCCGGCATCGAGACGCCGAGCCAGGACGGGCTGACCCCCACCGAGCAGCTCGACCGCATCAACGAAGCCGTTGCCGAGTTGACCGCGCAGCAGCAGGAAAACTGGGTCACGCTGGAGGCACTGCTCGGCGAGGCCGGCCTTCATGTCCTCCACGCCGACCAGCTCGCGGATCAGGAGCGCAAGTGGCTCGAGGAGCACTTCTTAAACCATATCTTTCCCGTGCTCACGCCGATCGCCGTCGATCCCGCCCATCCGTTTCCGTTTATCCCGAACTTCGGCTTCACCCTCGGACTTGAGCTAGTGCGCGATGGCTCGCTTCGCACCATGCACGCGCTGCTGCCGATCCCGCCGCAGCTCGACCGCTTCATCCGGCTGCCAAGCGACGATGGCTCAAAGGGGTCCATTCGCTTCATCAGGATCGAGACGGTCGTCGGCATCTTCGTGTCGCGGCTGTTCCCCGGTTACCGGGTGAGAAGCCAAGGTGCGTTCCGGATCGTGCGCGACAGTGACATCGAGGTCCAGGAAGAAGCCGAGGACTTGGTGCGCCTGTTCGAATCGGCGCTGAAGCGACGGAAGCGCGGGTCGGTCATCAGGCTCGAGATGGAAGCGACCATGCCGTCGCGGCTCCAGCGCTTCGTCATGCAGGAGCTGAAGGTCACCGAGCGTGAGAGCTTCGTGCAGAGAGGCCAGATCGGGCTCGCCGATACCAATCAGCTCATCGTCTCGGACCGGACCGATCTCAAGTTCCAGCCTTTCGTGAGCCGGTTTCCGGAGCGCATCCGCGAGCATCAGGGCGATTGCTTCGCGGCCATCGCCAAGAAGGACATCGTGGTCCACCACCCATACGAATCGTTCGATGTCGTGCTCCAATTTCTGAAGCAGGCCACCGCCGATCCCGATGTGGTGGCAATCAAGTGGACGCTGTACCGCACGAGCAAGACCTCGGCGATCATCGAGGCGCTGAAGGACGCGGCCGAAGCCGGAAAGACGGTAACCGCCGTGGTCGAGCTAAAGGCTCGCTTCGACGAAGAGGCCAATATCAAATGGGCGCGCGATCTCGAAAGCGCGGGCGTCCAAGTGGTCTATGGCTTCATCGAGCTGAAGACTCACGCCAAGCTCAGCCTCGTCGTGCGCCGCGAGCGCGGTGAGCTTGCCACCTATTGTCATGTCGGCACCGGCAACTATCACCCGGTGACCGCGAAGATCTACACCGACCTGTCATTCTTCACCGCCGACCGCGCCGTCGGCAAAGATCTGTTGCGAATCTTCAACTACGTCACGGGCTATGCCGAGCCGGCCGATCTCGAAGTCATGGCCGTGTCACCGCATGGCATCAGAGCACGCATTCTCGATCATATTCGCGAAGAGATGTATCACGCCAAGGCGGGGCGCCCGGCGGCCATCTGGATGAAGATGAACGCGCTCGTGGACCAAGAGATCATCGATTCGCTCTATGAGGCGAGCCGGGCGGGCGTGGAGATCGACCTCGTGGTGCGCGGCATTTGCTGCCTGCGCCCCGGCGTGCCGGGCCTTTCGGAGAATATCCACGTGAAGAGCATCGTGGGTCGCTTCCTCGAGCACTCGCGCATCTATTGCTTCGGCGCCGGTCATGGGCTTCCGCATCGCAAGGCAGTAGTCTATATCAGCTCCGCCGACATGATGCCGCGCAACCTCGATCGCCGGGTAGAGGCCATGGTGCCGATCAAGAACCCTACAGTGCACGAGCAGATCCTCGATCAGATCATGGTGGCGAATCTCAAGGACAATCTGCAAAGCTGGCGGGTGATGCCTGACGGCAGCTCCGAGCGTATGGCGCCTACGGCGGATCAGGAGCCGTTCAGCGCCCAGGACTATTTCATGACCAATCCAAGCCTGTCCGGCCGCGGCACGTCTCTCACCGGGAACATGCCGCCGCGCTTCTCGCGCCTGGTCGAGACCGGCTAGAGCCGAGCGCGCGATGATTGTCAGCAACGATCGAGCCCCCGTCGCCGTTGTCGACATCGGCTCGAACTCGGTGCGCCTCATCGTCTACGAGTCGGCTCGCCGGGCACCGGAACCGGTGTTCAACGAGAAGGTGCTGTGCGGGCTGGGGCGCTCGATCGCCTCGACGGGCAAGCTTGCCGTCGACGGCGTATCGCGGGCGCTTCGCGCGCTGAGACGCTTTCGCGCCCTGATGGACCAGCTCGAGGTCACGCGCGTGGAGGTCATCGCGACGGCGGCTGCACGTGAGGCCGAGAACGGGCCTGAGTTCATCGCCCAGGCCGAGCGCGTCCTCGGCCGAAAAGTCACGCTGCTCTCCGGCACCATGGAGGCCGAGCTCGCCGCCCTCGGCGTGGTCTCCGGGGTTTACGCGGCTGACGGGTTCGCCGGCGATCTGGGCGGTGGCAGCCTCGAGCTCATCGATGTGCGCAGCGGGCGGTTGTCCGACGCCGTCACCATGCCGCTCGGCGGATTGCGCTTGATCGATGCCTCGGAGGGCAATCTCAAAAAGGCGCGTGACATTGTCGATGCCGAGTTCGCCAAGGTGGATTGGCTGGAGAAGGGCAGGGGGCGCGACTTCTACGCCATCGGCGGCGCATGGCGGGCGCTCGCGCGCTTGCACATGACCCAGACCAACTATCCCTTGAGCGTGATGCACAACTACCGGATCAGCGCCGAAGAGGCGCTGAAGTTCGCCGCGTTACTCGATCACCAATCGCAGAGTTCACTTGCCGGTATTCGCGATCTTTCGAGCGCAAGGCGCGAGACCGTGCCCTACGGCGCGCTCGTGCTTGAACGGCTCATCAAGCAGATGAAGCCGCGCTCCGTGGTGGTGTCAGTCCTCGGGATCCGGGAAGGCCTGCTCTATAGCCTTCTGAGCGATGAGGAGAGGGAGAAAGACCCGCTGCTCGAAGCTTGTGCCGGCCTCGCCAAGCAGCGGTCCCGGTCGCTGGAAAATGCCTACGAGCTTTGCGCGTGGACCGACATCTTGTTCCGCGCGCCGGGGCCGGTGGAGACGCCCGAGCAGAAGCGGCTACGTCACGCGGCGTGCTTGTTGTCGGATATCGGCTGGCGGGCCCATCCCGATTACCGCGGCGCCCAAAGTCTGAACCTCGTGGCCCACGGCGATTTCGTCGGCGTCGATCATCCGGGCCGTGCCTTCCTCGCGCTCACCGCCTATTACCGCAACGAGGGGATGGTCAAAGACGATTTGAGCCAGAAGCTCGTGGAACTCGTCGACAAGGATACGCTCAAGCGGGCGCGCATCCTGGGTGCCGCCTTCCGCGCGGCGCACATGGTCTCGGGGGCAATGCCCGGAGTGCTGCCCAATACGCCGCTCAGCTATGAGGGCAACCGGCTCATCTGGACGCTGCCCGAGCCGTATTCCAACCTCGAGGGTGAGCGGGTCGAGCGCCGCTTCAAGGCGCTCGCCGGCCTCGTTGACTGGGAGCCGGAGATCCGTGTCGGGACCCCGTTCCAGCTCGCAACGGGCTAGGGTCGTTTGCCTCGACTTGCCGGATGCGGGGAGCTTTCCCAAATCCCCAGGGGGCGCATCGCTCACATGTCGTTCCCGCGGCCGCGGGAATCCCGTAACGACGGGGTTAGAGAATTGTTTGCGAGACCGGGGTTACTGGATTGCCCGGTCAAGCCGGGCCGTCACACTGGCCCGTTGAGACCAACTCGACGCTTGCTCCAGGATTAGATGGGTCGATGGCAGAGGATCTTTATTCCGTTCTTGGCGTGGCGAAGACCGCCAGCGCCGGCGATGTTACCAAGGCCTATCGCAAGCTCGCCAAGAAGCTGCATCCCGACCTCAATCCGGGCGACAAGGCTGCGGAGGAGAAGTTCAAGCAGGTCGCGCAGGCCTACTCGATCCTCAACGACCCGGACAAGCGCGGGCAATACGACCGGGGCGACATCGATGCGAGCGGCCAGGAGCGGCCGCAGGAGCGCTATTACCGTGAATATGCCGGCGGACCCCAGGGCGCGCGCTATCACTCGACTGCGGGCTACGAGGATATCGGTGCGTTCAGCGACCTTTTCGGCGACGTGTTTTCAGGTGGGGCCGGCATGCGCGGGGCGCGGGGCGGCGGAGGGCGGTTCGCCATGCGCGGCCAGGACGCACAATATCGGCTCGATATCAGTTTCCTCGACGCGGTGAACGGCACCAAGCAGCGGATCACGCTGCCCGACGGTGGCACGCTCGACGTGACGATCCCGCCGGGCGTCAGCGAGGGGCAGGTCCTGAGGCTCAAGGGCAAAGGCATGCCGGGCGGGGGCGAAGGCCCGCCCGGGGACGCGCTGGTGGAAATCGCCGTGAAGCTGCATCCGGTGTTCAACCGCGACGGCAACGACATCGTCGTCGAGGTGCCGATTGGTGTCGACGAGGCGGTGTTGGGCGGCAAGATCGAGGTGCCGACCATTACCGGCCGCGTCGCGGTGACAGTGCCGCCAGGCTCCAATACCGGGCAGACGCTCAGGCTGAAAGGGCGCGGGGTGAAGTCGAAGACCGGCGCCGGCGACCAACTGGTGAGACTGAGCGTCATGCTGCCCGAGACGATCGATGACGACCTCAAGAGCTTCGCGGAAGACTGGCGGAAGACTCACGCCTACGACCCGCGGCGCAAGCTTAAGGAGCAGGCGTGATGGCGAGCGAGCAAGACGTCATCGCCCGGGTCCAGCACCTGACCGTGACCAGGCTCAGGGTGTGGGTCGCCCAGGGGCTTATCAAGCCGGCCGACGAGGACGCGCCAAGCTTTTCCGAAGCCGACATCGCGCGAGCGGCCTTGATCAGCAATCTGGAGGACGAGCTCGGCTTCGCCGAAGAGGACGTGCCGGTGCTGCTCAACCTGATCGATCAGATCCATGGGCTCCGTTCGGAGCTGCGCGGTCTGCTCGAAGCGCTCGACGATCTGCCGGCGGATGTCCGCACCACGGTCCGGATGCGGATCGAACGCCGCCGGCGGGGCTAGCACCATGCGATCCTCGGGCACCGTCGTCTTCTATTTCTTGCTGGTCATTTTGCTGACGATCGTCAGCGTGCAATACGGCCTTGGCCGGCTGCCGGGCGACATCGTGGTCGATACCGGCGGCTTCTATTTCTATCTGCCGTTCACCACCGCGGTCATCGTCGCCGTTCTGCTAGGCGCCGTCTTTTGGTTCTTCCGCCGCTAGGGCGTTTTCGCCCTCGGGCGCGAGCACCGTGACCTCGCCCTCCCGGATCGCCAGCGCTAACTTTCCACGCTTCAGCGCCAGCGCATCGTCGCCGAACAGCTTCTTGCGCCAGCCGCGCAACGCCGCCGCATCGGCATCGTCGGAGCGGGCGATCTGCTCGAGCTCGTCGGATGTGGCGATCAGCTTCGGCGCCACGCCATGGCGGCCCGCGGTCGCCTTCAACAGCACGCGCAACAGATCGACCACGGCCTGCGCCTCGGGCGGCATCGGCTCGCCCCGCTGCAGCGGCGGGATGGTCTTGGGGTCGCGCTCGAGCCCCTTTGCCACGGCTTCGAGCACGGCGCGGCCGCGATGCGAACGGGCGAAGCCATTATGCAAGGAGCGGAGCGATCCCAAATCCTCGACGGTGCGTGGGGCTTGGCCGGCGATGTCGTAAAGCGCCTCGTCTTTCAGGATGCGCGACCGGGGCACGTCCTGGGTCTGCGCCTCGCGTTCCCGCCAGGCGGCAAGCTCCATGAGCACGGCGAGCGCCTTCGGCGTCTTGATGCGCATCTTGAGCCGCTTCCAGGCTTTCTCCGGATGCAGCTCATAGGTGGCGGGGTCGGTCAGCACCCCCATCTCCTCGTTGAGCCAGCTGGCGCGCTCGGATTGGTCGAGCTGGGCTCTCAGCTGCGGGTAGAGGTCGCGCAAATAAGTCACGTCGCCGATGGCGTAGGTGAGCTGGCGCTCGGACAGGGGACGCCGGCTCCAGTCGGTGAAGCGCGAGGTCTTGTCCAGGTTGCGGCCGAGCAGGCGCTTCACCAGCATCGAATAGCTCACGGCCTCGCCGAACCCGCAGACCATGGCGGCCACTTGCGTGTCGAAGATCGGGTGGGGGATGACACCGGCCAGGTGATGCACGATCTCGACGTCCTGCCGCGCCGAATGGAAGACCTTCAGCACATTCTCATCGACCATCAGGTCGAAGAGCGGCGTGAGGTCGATGTCCGGCGCCATGCTGTCGACGAGCACCTCGGTGTCTTCCGAGGCGATTTGCACGAGACACAGGCGCGGCCAGAAGGTCTGCTCGCGCATGAACTCGGTATCGACGGCGATGAAGGGGGCGGCGGCCAGCTTGGCGCAGGCGGCGGCGAGGTCCTCGGTACGAGCAATGAGATCCATGGTGGGCCGGATATAGCCTAACGCCGGGCCCATGGCCAAGAGTACGAACGCCGCAAACGAACAGTAAATCCGTAATGTGCTCCCCCACGCCCCAATTGGGGGACCGCGTCTTCGCCCAAATCCCCCCGCGCGGCGGCTTCCTTTCCCTGTTTCCGGGCCCGCTTGCCTTGACAAGGGCCGGTTTCCTGTGCGGTGTTCCGCGGCACCTTAGGGACCCTTTCTCCCCAAACCAGAGCCGATTCTCAAGCCATGCACGCTTATCGCACCAACACTTGCGGGGAGCTCCGCGCCGACGATGTCGGCAAGACCGTCCGCCTTTCAGGCTGGGTGCATCGCATCCGCGACCATGGCGGGTTGTTATTCATCGACCTGCGGGACCATTACGGCATCACCCAGATCGTGGCCGACCCGGATTCGCCTGTTTTTGCCGCGGCCGAAAAGCTCAAGCCGGAATGGGTGGTCAAGATCGATGGCGAAGTGGTGGCCCGCACCGACGACACCATCAACCCCAACCTGCCGACCGGGCAGGTCGAGGTCAAAGCCGCCGGCCTTGAGGTTCTCTCCGAATCCGCCGAGCTGCCGCTGCCGGTGTTCGGCGAGCCGGACTATCCGGAAGAGACGCGGCTCAAATACCGCTTCCTCGACCTTCGCCGGGAGGCGCTGCACGCCAACATCATGAAGCGCCAGGCGATCATCGGCTCTTTGCGCGACCGTATGCGCGGGGCCGGCTTCTTCGAGTTCCAGACCCCGATCCTGACCGCGTCGTCGCCGGAAGGCGCGCGCGATTATCTCGTGCCGAGCCGGGTGCATCCGGGCAAGTTCTACGCGCTGCCGCAGGCGCCGCAGCAGTTCAAGCAGCTCATCATGATGGCGGGCTTCGACCGCTACTTCCAGATCGCGCCGTGCTTCCGCGACGAGGACGCCCGCGCCGACCGCTCGCCGGGCGAGTTCTACCAGCTCGATATCGAGATGAGCTTTGTCACCCAGGACGACGTGTTCGACACGGTCGAGCCGATCCTGCGCGGTCTGTTCGAAGAGTTCGGTGGCGGCAAGCCGGTCACCCAAAAATTCGCGCGCATTCCGTATGCGGAAGCCATGCGCAAATACGGCACCGACAAGCCGGATCTGCGCAACCCAATCGAGATGGAGGACGTCACCGATCACTTCCGCGGCTCGGGCTTCAAAGTCTTCGCCGGCATGATCGAGATGGATGTCAACACGCGCATCTGGGCGATCCCCGGCAAGGGCGGCGGCTCGCGCGCGGTCTGCGACCGCATGAATGCGTGGGCGCAGAGCGAGGGCCAGCCGGGGCTCGGCTATATCTTCTTCCGTGATGGCGAAGGTGCCGGGCCGGTCGCCAAGAATATCGGGCCGGACCGCACTGAAGCCATCCGCACGCAGCTTGGCCTGGAAGACGGCGATGCGGTGTTTTTCGTGGCCGGGCTGCCGAACGAGTTCGCCGACTTCGCCGCCCGCGCCCGGGTCAAGGTCGGCAATGAGCTCAAGCTGACGGCGACCGACCGGTTCGATTTCTGCTGGGTGGTCGACTTCCCCATGTTCGAGTGGAACGAGGACGAGAAGAAGATCGACTTCTCGCACAACCCGTTCTCCATGCCGCAAGGCGGCTTGGAAGCGCTCGACACCATGAAGCCGGAAGAGATCCTCGCTTACCAATACGACATTGTCTGCAACGGCGTGGAGCTCTCTTCCGGCGCGATCCGGAACCACAAGCCTGAGATCATGGAGAAGGCCTTCGCCATCGCCGGCTACCCTAAGGAGTTGCTGGAAGAGCGCTTCGGCGGCATGCTGCGGGCCCTGCAATACGGCGCGCCGCCCCATGGCGGCATTGCGCCGGGCATCGACCGCATGGTCATGCTCTTGTGCGGCGAGGACAATTTGCGCCAGGTGGTCATGTTCCCCATGAACCAGCAGGCCGAGGATCTGCTCATGGGCGCGCCGTCGGAGGTCTCGCCCCAGCAGCTGCAGGAGTTGAATATCAGGCTCGCGCTGCCCAAGGCGAAAAGCTGAACCGACCCGTCAGCTTAGGGCAACGTCACCGGCGCATCATTGGCTGGTGACGGTGATGTGCGGGTAGGCGCCGTCACAAGCACCGCGGCTGGCGGCGTAGCGAATTCGAATCAATTTCATGACACCGCTGCCATTGGGCGCGTTTCGCGCTAAAGATAGGTGGAGCTTGGACGGTGGGAAGCTCCAAATCAAAAGACTGGGCGTTTCCGGCATCCGGCGTGCCGGGAGAGGGAGGGCTCTTTCCGTGACGGGTCGAAAGGACAGGGACCATGACATTTGGCGAGCACGTCTTCCTCTATTGCGAGCGGGGCACTAACGCAGCCCTCTGGGCCGAGCCAATCAACGCTATCTCTAATGCTGGGTTTTTCCTTGCCGCGCTCATCGCGTGGCAGCTTTTGCTGTGGCGTCCACGCGAAGAGCGGAGCCCCGACCATTTCCTACTGGTGGGGCTTGCGTTTCTGATCGGCTTCGGCAGCCTCGCGTTTCATGTCTACGCGGACGAGGGGACAGAGCTCGCCGACGTCGTGCCCATCGGCCTATTCATGATGGTCTATCTCGGCTTCGCCGTTAATCGCTTCCTTAGCGTGCCACCTGGCTGGACGGTGCTGATGGTGATCGGCTTCGCGGCGCTCTTCGTAGCTGCCGGGCAGGTGCAATGCTGGGACGGCGGCATCGGCTTGCCCGGACCGGAGGTGACGGACGCGAAGGAGTGCCTTAACGGCTCTGTGGCCTATCTGCCGGCGCTCGGTGCCCTGATCGTCATCGGCATGTTGCTGGCCGAGCGCCATCACCGCGCCGCACCCTATGTTCTGTGGGCCGCGGTGATCTTCACCGTCTCGATCATCCTCAGGTCCCTCGACATGTCGTTCTGCGATCAGGTGGTGATCGACGGGCGGAAGGTCGGCACGCACTTCATCTGGCATCTGTTGAATGCGGTCGTGCTGTTCCTGCTGCTCCGGGCAAGCCTCGAGGCCGGCCCTGTGGTAGCCGTGCCGGTCGAGGCCGAGCCTGAGGAGGTTGCCGAGACGTCAGCCGCAGTGCCCGTCGAGACGGTCCCCGTCGAGGCCGTGCCCGCCAAGAACCCGCTGAAGGAAACGCCCGAGGTGGCGTCCGCCGGCGAGGCGGCAGCGACTGAAGTGCCAAAGGACGAGGCGCCTGAGGCCGTGGACGAGAAGCCGGATCCCAAGGGCGATGCGCCCGACGAGAAGACGGACGCGCCCAAGGCTGAAAGCAAGGATGAAGCGCCCGACAAGAGGGCCAAGTCGAAGAAGAAACCGACCTTTCCCGCCTAGGGCGCGGGGCCTGCGCGCCTCACAGCAAGAGCCCGTCTAAACACACTGCTAGGGCGCTATCGTTAGACTTCTGGTCGCGATAGCGCTCTAGTGGCGCGCTTTTTGCCGTCGGTTAGCATGGCTGTTTTGAGCCTAGCCGCTTGGCAGGCGGACGTGGTGGAACTGGTAGACACACAGGACTTAAAATCCTGAGGGGGAAACCCCGTGCGGGTTCGACTCCCGCCGTCCGCACCAGTTTAAATTCAGTTGCTTAGTGGCATCAGTCCCAATTGAGAAGTCCGGAACCGAACAATTGGCTTACCCATGGGCTTACCCAAAGCCACACTGGCCTGCGCTCCATTGCAGCTTTGCGGGTGGGGATAGGGGACCGCGGCGGTGTGCTTTCCCCAGGTCCTTGGGGGGGGATCCTTGCCGATAGGTATGAGGGTTCAGTGTTCGGCTCGGCACGCTCAGGCTTACTCCTCCAATGCTTCTTTGGGCTTCTTCTTTGCCGTCTTGGTGGGTTCTTTTGTCGTCTCACTTGGTGGCTTCGTAGAGGGTAGATGAAGCACCGGATTCGGGTCTGGGGCCGGAAACGAAAGTTGAGGAACGGTCTCCTCTATTGTGGCAAAGGCCTGCAGAAGCGCTTGTGACCGTTCACCTTGAGCCTCGTCTTCTGCCAGGGGCGGCGGAGGGAGAAAGCGTATCTCCACCGTCATCCCTCGTTCAATTCTAGCCAGCAGCGACTTCAGTGCCCACTTTAGATCATTTCTTTGTTCTGCTTTTCTGTTGATAGGCTTGTCGGTCCCGATAAGTTCTGCCGTCTTTGCGTCCAATGCCTCTTCGATCATTTTGTCGAGCTTACCGCCAAAAAATTCCGTTATCTCGTCTTCGGAAAAGGGCTCTAGCTTTCGAGTTTCAGCTCTTACCCTTCTGATCTCCTCAACTTGCTTCCATGTGCCCAGTGCCCAGGTCACCACGCCCCCAAGTATGCCAATCGTGACTGGATTGAGCCCAAAGAAGAAGAGCGGATCGCTAGTCGAAATCTGCCTTACTTGAATCGTCTCCGGTGCCCCCAAAGCGAGTTCCGAAAATCCTCGCATGATCCGGCGCAACACGCGAAGTTCTTCGATTAACCCCTCTAAATTGTCGTCGAATAGTTCCCTAGGAATCCGAAAACCGATTTCCGCGGTGCCTGGGGCGAGCGTCTCCGCCCCAATGCCGAGTCCCTCCAAGTCCCTATTCGAGCTGCGCAGCAGTTCTAGGTATTGGTCTCGATCCTTCAGAAGCTGCTGAATGTGCTTATGCACAACAGCTGGGGTCATCGGGTTGTTGGATATCGACTGTTTGATCCCGTCAATCATCGCGTCGCTGAAGAATGGGAGGGCCCCTAATAGAGTCGAGGTCAGCCAACCGTGCTAGCTCCCAACTGCCTTCTAGATCCGATACTTGGGAAACCAACGAATTTAATTTCTTCGAGACCTCGACCTGCACCCCAGAATCCTGAGGCTGGCTAGAAAAGGTTTGGAAAGCAGTTGCCAAAGCCGACAGTTGATTCTGAATTTTGAACTGCTCCTCTGCCGCGAGTAGTTCTTCAATCAACGCTTTCAACCGGGCCGTATTCATTCAGAATTCTCGCTCGCGTTGAGTTGCAACCGGCTTCTTGTACTCTTTAAGAGAGTTGTAGTGCAACTTCTGCGGGCTTGGGGCAGGTCTGTTAGACCCGATAGCGTAATTGGATGTACGTGAGTGACGACGCTCTTGCGGCGGTGTGCTTCCCCCAGGCCCCCTATGGGACCCAGCACTAGTGGATAGGGGGCCCCTTCTCCCACGGCAGTCGCCAGCAGCACTGTTGCACTGTTGCGGACAGAGGGGGGCTCTCAGCGGTACGATATAAAACCGGTCTATAGACCCCTTCCGCGCGGCTTCTCCACAGCGAGTTGGGAGCTTATTTTTGCGGCTCCCAGCCTGCCCCCTATACACCTTGAAGTTGCCGAGAACGGCGAAGCACCGCACTATGCGTGGGGAAGGGACCTCGTCGGCATGAGACTGAGTTGGAACGATGCTCCCGCAAGCGGTACTCGGCTTTCCACCTCTCGCGTTCGAATTCAGCGTCGACTGCTTTGACAATGGCGCCATTCAACCAAAACGTGCACGCATAGCGTATAGTACAGTATACGTTTGCGTGCGTTCAATGCGAAGGCGTCTTGCGGGAAAGCCCATGGTCCGGCCATGAACGAAGCCCACACGCCCGCGCCAAGCGCCGTCGTCACTATCGGAAAAGCCAGTTTCGGTAATGACTTACTGCTTGCGCTCTTGGTCGGCCCTTGCACGCTTGAGAGCCGGGCGCCCGCCTTTGAGACGAGTGGCGGCGCGCCGTCCGAGTTTCGTCTTTGGCGTGGAGAGGGAACGGTCATCGACAAGGGGAGCGAGGCTGCGTACCCTGACCTAAATCAGCAGCCATCAAGAGCTGCTGAACAGTCTTGAGGGAGGGTCCGGGTATGAACGAGCAGCCTCAACGCGAGATGTTTTTTGGCGCGTGTCCGCATGACTGTCCGGACACCTGCGCCATGATCTACGAGGTCGCGGACGGGCGGTTGGTCGAGGTCAAGGGCAATAAGGACCACCCCATGACCCGCGGCGGTCTGTGCGTGAAGCTCAAGGACTTTCACGATCACCACGCCAATCCCGACCGGCTGCTCTATCCCATGCGCCGCACGGGCCCTAAGGGTTCCAATCAGTTTGAGCGCATCAGTTGGGACGAGGCGATCGCCGAGATCGGCACGCGCTGGCGCGACATCATCGCCGAGTACGGTGCGCAAGCCATCATGCCGCAAAGCTATCTCGGCAATATGGGTCTGGTGCAGGGCATCAACTCAGGCGACCCGTTCTTCAATCGGCTCGGCACGACCGTGAACGAAAAGACGTTCTGCGCTTCGGGCTCGTCCACCGCCTGGCTGATGACGGTGGGGCCGACGGGCGGCGTGGACCCCGAGAGCTTCGTGCATTCGAAATTCATCGTCATCTGGGCCTGCAATTCGATCTCGACCAATCTGCACCATTGGCCGTTCGTGCTGGAAG